>CEUO01069670.1_pt1 | contig 17633 bp, 26 predicted proteins | sample 531391 | NCBI WGS metagenome assembly CEUO01 (sample SAMEA2622799, study PRJEB7988) | marine metagenome | isolation source: saline water (ENVO:00002010), including
TGAAAACCTAGACGTTGGTTTGGATTTTATAAATGCTTTAACACCTAAAAAATTTAAATATGCAGATAAAGATGCTGAAGGAAAATACAAAGATGGAAAATTAGATCAACCAAACGGCATTAAAAAATGGGGATTAATCGCCCAAGAGGTGAAAGCTGTTTTAGATTCCAATTCCATCAGTGAGGATATTGGGCTTTGGTCGACTGATAAAGGCGAGTGCAATGGTGTTGTTTTAGAAGATCAGCAACAGTTACAATACAAAGAACTTATAGCCCCTTTAATTAATTCAATAAAAGAATTAACAATTAAATACAATGCGCTAGAAGATAAAGTTAAAGCATTGGAGGGTGGTTAAATGATACCTTTTGGGGAATGGTTGCCAGATCAAAGCGATTTAAATAATGTTGGTGCAACCGTTGCAAAAAATGTTATTCCAGCCGAAAAAGGTTATAGACCTTTTCAAAATCTTGCTAGTTTATCAACAGCAACAGACACAAGAATAAGGGGTTTTATACCAACCAAAGCGACTGATGGCACAATTAATCTTTTTTGTGGGCATGGTACAAAACTTTTAAAATATAACAATGGAACAACTGCTTTAGATAATGTGAGTAAAGCAGGAAATTATACAGTTGGAGATGATAAGCAGTGGAAGTTTGTGCAATTTGGTAATGATGTTATAGCGGCTGGTTCAACCTCAACAATTCTCCAAAAATATACTTTAGGAAGTTCGTCTCTTTTTTCTGATATTTCTGGATCACCAAGCACAAATTATTTAACTGTAGTAAAAGATTTTGTTGTTTGTGCAAATGTAAAATATTCTTCTACTGATTACCCATACCGAGTTCGCTGGTCACAAATCAATGATGCAAGTAGTTGGACCATTGGAACAAATCAAGCGGATATACAGGATTTGGTTGATTCAGGTCATATTACTGGATTGTGTGGAGGGGAGTCTGGTGTAGTCCTTTGCGAGCGCGGAATTTACAGAATGGTTTATGTCGGAACTCCTTTAATTTTTACATTTCAAAAAATTACAGAACATGGTTGTACGTTCCCAAATTCAGTAGCTTCACTTGGACCAAATCAAGTTTTTTATTTAAGTCAAGACGGTTTTTTTATGTTCAATGGAAGTGTCAGTATTCCTATTGGTGCTGATAAAGTAGACGTTTTTTTTAATGATGATTTAAATGCAAATTTCACTGATAGAATTAGTTGCTCGATTGATCCTGTAAATCAAATTGTCGCGTGGAGTTATGCCTCAACTGAGTCAACGGGTGATCCTGATAAAATTATAATGTATAATTATGCTAGTAATCGTTGGTCAATTGCTGAATTAGAACATGAATTTATTGGACAAATTACTAGCCCAAGTCGAACATTAGAAAGTTTAGACGATATTAATTCAAGCATTGACGCTCATACCCTTACTTTTGACAGTCCAGCATACGCTGGTGGAAAGTTTTTATTTGCGGCCTCAAAAGATAAAAAAATTCAGACATTCAGTGGTGCAAATTTAGCCGCTACGCTTGAAACAACTGAGTTTGAACCAAAAAGTTTACATAGAAGTTTAATTAAAACAGTAAGCCCAATTGTAACAAAAGGAGCTGGAGAACCGACCATTACTGTACAGGTTGGTTCTCGTTCAAAGCAAACTGACTCTGTGACGTTTACTTCTTCAAGTTCTTTAACTTCAGATAATTTTTGTAATGTGCGGTCCAATGGTCGTTATCACAGGATTCGCGTTAATGCTGAGGGAAATTGGAGGTTTGCTTTAGGTGTTGATGTTGATGCAGTTGGAATCGGTAAAAGATGAGCATTGGTTATAATAAAGTTCCAATTTCGTCAGCAACTCCAGAGGAATTGGCAACAGCAGTAAATTTATTAATTGATGGGAAAATGAATGCTTATGGTTCTTTTACATTAGCAACGTCTACAACAACAACAACTGTTTCTGATTTAAGGTCAGGACCAGATAGTATTATTTTATTTACTCCAATGACTTCTAATGCAGCATCAGCATTAACAACAACTTATATTTCTGCGAGGGCGAAACAATCGTTTACCATAACACACGCAAACAATTCTCAGAGCGACAGGACATTCAGTTACATAGTTATAGCATAATGGCAGTACCGCGCACTCAGTTAAGAAGTTTGTGGCCTTTTGTTGCTAAATTATTAAAGAAATCAGTTGATTTAAGTAGTCATAAAATTTCTATGCCTGATATTTTAGAAGGCGCAAAAAATGGAGTGTATAGTATTTGGGTTGTTACCGAAAATAATGAGAAAATTGTAGCGGCAATTGCAACAAGAATTGTTGTGTACCCAAGAGCAAACGCTTTTGCAATTGAATTTGTAGGTGGTTCTAAAATGAGTAAGTGGATTGATGTTGTTTTAGATACTCTTCAAAAGGTGGCTATTCATAATAATTGCAGTTTTGTTGAGGGTTATGGTCGAACTGCTTGGCTACGATATTTAGAAAAAAGAGGTTTTAAATCGGCTTTTTGTACGTTTGAAAAGGAACTTAAAGATGGGTAAAGGTAGACAAACAGTAACTCAAATTACAGAATATCCTGATTTTATTAAAGATCAGATGAAAGAAACATTTGAGTTAGCTCAAAATATTAACCCAGATATTTATGAAGGGCAGAGAATAGCAGATTTTTCTCCTACCACTTTAGAAGCTCAAAATTTAATGGCGGATTATGGTAGAGGAAGGCCAGTTTATGACGCTGGGTTTAGTGATTTAACAGGAGTGAGAAATCTTGTTGGTGTACCAACTAATACAACAGCTTTACAAGCTGCATTAGGTTCAACGATTAACACAGATGAGCTAAATAGATTAGTAGGTGAATCTACTGATCTTTCTGGATTAAGAAATGTTGCAAATAAAACAACAGACCAAAGTAATTTAAACGCTTTATTAAATTCGGAAAATGTTGCAAGGGGTTTATTGACTCAAATGGCTACAGCACCGTCAACAAACCCATATTTAGAAAACCAATTAGCTAATGCGGTTCAAGACGCTGTAAATCAAACAACGAGCCAATATGCGCTTGGAGGTAGGTTAGGCTCAGGAGAATTTGCAGGAGCTTTAGGTTCTGGCATTACTGAAGCTGCTTTGCCATTATTGTCCGAAAATTTGCAGAGGCAACAAGCTCAACAACTAGCGGCAGCTCAAGCGCTTGGTTCTGTTGCAGGACAAGATTTAGCAAGAAATGTTGACGTAGCACGTTATGGAATTGGAGCAACTCAAACTGATACTGCAAGAGAGCTTGCGGCTCAACAAGCAATTGCAGACGCTTCACAACAGGATTTTATTGCTCAAAGTGCGCTGGCTCAAAATTTAGCTGATGCAAGGGCGCAAGATCTTTCAAGGCAGGGAGCTTTAGCAACTAGCCTAGCTGGGTTTTCTCAAGCTGATTTAGCAAGGGATTTAGATGCGGCAAGCACAATTGCTCAAATAACAGGGCAAGACGCACAACGTAATTTACAGACTCAATTAGCTCAAGAGGCGGCAAATTATCAACGAATGGGCTTGTTAGGAGATGTTGGGGCGCAACAAACTGGACAAGCACAAGCATTGTTAAATGCCCAAAGAGATTTATTAGCAGAGCAAAATTTAGGCGAGCAAACAGTTTTTAATAATATGCTCGCTGCTTCTGGTCTTGCGCCTAACTTTGCAAGTACGACTCAAACCAAAACAGGTGGTTTGGGTAATTTAAATAATGCTTTGGGAGGTGCTTCAGCAGGATTTGCGCTTGCCAGTGGTTTAGGAGGGGCTGGCGGTGTTTTACCTTGGTTACAGCCTTATATGGGCGCTCTTGGGGGCGGTTTATTGGGTTTAATTTCAGACATGAGATTAAAAACAAATATAAGAAAAATAGACCATGATATAAATGGTTTGGGTATTTATGTCTGGGATTGGAATAAAAAAGGTACTGATGTTGGAGCTAACTTTTATCCAACAAGCGGTTATCTTGCTCAAGAAGTAAAACAAAAATTTCCAAATGCAATAATGGTTTGTGATGATGGGTATTTACGCATTGATATAACTTCAATTCCAAAAATAAAGGTTTAATTAAAATGGCTGGTTTGTTAGATAAAATTAATACTTTTGGTCAATCGTTAAGTCCTGCTGCTCGTTATGGACTCCTAGGGTTTGGTGGATCTTTGCTCGGAGGTGGAACTCTTCCTCAAGCATTGCGAACTGGTTTTGGTGTGCATGATACCTTTGATGCCTATCATAAAGACAAAAAAACCAAACTAGCGTTGGGGCAATTTTTAGAAAATCAACCTCCTGCAATACAAAATTTAGCCAAAATTAACCCAAAGGTTGTTTCTCAAGCAATTCTTTCGTCACGTTTTGGTATGACTGGTGGTGCGCGAGAAGATTCAAAAATTAGAAATATAATTAATAAAATGCAAAACAATCAACCTTTATCGGCTGATGAACGAATTATGTATAGCATGTGGTATTCTGAACAAAACAAGCCAAGACCAGTGACCATAGTAGAAGACGGTGTTGAAACTATAAAATATATGCCACCTAACATGGGCATGTTTCCAAAACCCGAAGATTATGTTGAACCAAAACCAATTGAAAAAAAGAAATATGATTTTAGTGAAGGTGTTAAAAAAGATGCGACTTTTGCCAAGGCACAAATTGACGCTCAAAAGGTTTTGTATGATTTAGAAAAAAGTGGTTATAGGCCAGCCGATAGAGTTAACAAATTTTTTGCTGAAAAAATAGATAGCGGCTTACTTAACAAGTTTGCTTTTACACCTGAAGACCGTCGATATATTAATGCTAGACAAAGGTTTATTGAGGCTTCAGTCCGAAAAGTAAGTGGTGCAACAATTAACGAGTCAGAATATACAAATAAAGCTAAAACATATTTTCCGAGTTTTGGTGATGATGACCAAACAATTTTAGATAAAGCTAAAGCGCGAAATAGTGAAATACAAAGTTTTTATGGCGGATCAAAACCGTTTTTTGATTTAATTTATGGTGATGAACAAGTTAATGAAATTCTGAACCTAAATTGGGAAGATTTATATAAAAAATCTTCTGTAGAAGTGCCAACAGAATTTATAAATGACTTAACACAATTTCCCTTGTGGCAACAGTGGGTAAAAGAAGGTGCTGTTGATCCTGCTGGGAAAAAATATAGTGATTATACCAAAGACGATTTTCAGAAATTTTATGAAACTACCGAAGGACAAAAAATCGCAGAAATTTTAATGGGTCAGTAAAATGGAAAATAAACCAACAATTGAGGAACTTTTAATTCAATCGCAAAATAAAAAAACCGCAAATGCTGCGGATTTATTAGAGGATATAACTAAAAAAGAAAGAGTGCGAACTACTCTTCAAGGTGTAACTCTAGGTTCTGCTGACGAAATAGAAGCAGCATTGCGAACTCTTGGTGGCGACGATTATGGAAAAAGTTTAAGTGAAATACGGGATAATTTAAGACAGTATAAAGATGTTTTCCCAAAAAGTTCAACCGCTTTTGAAGTTGGGGGAGCTATGATCCCAGCATTATTTTCAAGAGGAAAAACTCTTCCACAAACTTTAAAAAAAGCTAGTCTTTTAGGAGCTGCTGAGGGTGGAGCTTATGGTTTTGCAACTGGTGAAGGTGGTTTTAAAGAAAGAGTTTTGCAAAGTGTACCGAGTGCTATGGCTGGCATGGTTTTAAACCCATTAAGTCAGAAAATTATTGGGGCTGGTTCTAATATGGCTCTTAGATATTTTGATAGTTTGCGTCGTAAATTTGGGCATAAAACAGCCAAGGCTGTTGAAGATGAAGTTAATAGACTGGTTTCAAGTGCTATAAATAAAAGAACTGGGAATAAATATACGATAGACGAGGCTATTGAAGAAGTAGCACAAGGAAAAGTTTTAGCAGACCTTACACCAGTCGACACAAGGGCTGTTCGAGCTGAAAGTAGTGAGGGTGGAGCTGTTATTGATGATGCTTTAGTAAAACGTAGGGATTTATTAAGGGGTGATGCAAGCTCACAAATTCAAGAAGATTTAACAGGAACAGTCGGAAATGTTCAAAAAGCTGTTTTAAGAAATAGAGATAAATTGTTAAGTGAAGAAAGTTCAGCTTATAATGCTATTTGGAAAAAAACAAAAGGCCAGCCAATTTCTAAAGAGTTACAAGAAAACATTATTGAAATTTTAACTTTAGAAAAAAGTTTACGAGATGAACTTGCAAAAGATATTTCTACAGCTAGATTACCAAAACTTTTTTCAGTTGATAAAAATAATGCAATAACACTTTTGAGAGAACCAGACTTAAAAACAGCAGAAATTATAAGAAGAGGTCTTAATGATCTCGCTGACGCGGCTGGGAAAAATAGAAAGAAATCTTATTTAGATTTAGAGAATGAAATAAGAGAAAATATCGACAATTTTTCTCCAGACCTCAAAACTGTGCGAAGAAATTGGGCCGAAATAATGGCGGCTAAAGATGCGTATGATAATGGAAAGTTAGTGTTTACCCGAAAAACAGTTGATGATGTAGAAATTGAATTTGAAAAACTTGTGGCAGAGGGAACAGCAGCCCAAGTAGCGGCTTACCGACAAGGTGTTGGATCAACGCTACGAGCTAAATCAACAACTGGAAGTGGAAAGTCTTTAATGACTTCTTTAGATGACATTACTAGAAAAGAGCGCAAAATTTTAGAAATTGTGTACCCAGAAGATAAATTTGAAGATGCTGTAAAAAAGATTAATTTAGCTGCTACAGCTCAACAAACAAAAAATGTGGTTGTTGGCGGATCTCCAACAGCGATAACTGAGGCAAGAAGAGATTTGTTAGGTTCTGCTGGCGATTTAGCTGATATTGTGTCTGCATTGCGGAGTGGTGGAACTTCTATTGGTCCAGTTGTTAGAATTGTGAAAAGGTTCTTAGGTCGGTCTGGTAATTTACTTACGAACAAACAAAAAGAGGAAGTTGCTCGCCTTCTCGTAGCTGAAAATCCAGATGTTTTAATAAATAGATTACAAGACCGTTCTGGACTTGCATCTTTGCAAGGCAAAATTGCACAGTTAGCGAATATTGTAAAACGAGCTGGTGGAACTGGCGCTACAGTAGGTGTTTTGAGTAACACTGAAACACTTAAAAATTCTTTGTTAAATTAGGAGCTATCATGGCAAAAGATCAAATCTCAGAATATGATTCTACAGCCGCAAATAATACGGTTGTGGGTGATGTTAACATTGCTGAAGGTTGCCCACCAAGCGGAATTAATAATGCTCTTAGAGAAATTATGAGTCATTTAAAGGATATGGATTCTGGAACAAGTGCTGTAACTTCTCCTCAAATTACGAGTATAAATTTAGGTCATGCGTCTGATACTACAATTGCAAGAAGTAGTGCTGGTGTTGTAACAATTGAAGGTGTAGAGGTTGTTACAACAACAGCCTCACAAACTTTAACAAATAAAACTTTTGGCTCACTGACCGTTGACAATATTACAATTGATGGAACTGAAATTGATTTGTCTTCGGGTGATTTAACTTTAGATGTTGCTGGTGATATAATTCTTGATGCTGGTGGTGATGAGATCATTTTTAAAGATGGCAGCACAAATGTTGGTCATGTGAGCATGGATAGTGATAATTTTACGTTAAAAAGTTTGGTGAGTGATAAAGATTTTATTATTCAAGGAAACGACGGTGGCAGTGGAATTACTGCTTTAACTTTGGATATGAGCAACGCTGGGGCGGCAACTTTTAATAATAATATAACAGCTTATTCAGACGCTAGGTTAAAAAGTAACATTTTTACAATTCCTAATGCTCTTCAAAAAGTCAAAACAATGCGTGGTGTTCATTTTTTTAGAGAAGATACTCAGAGAGAAGGTACAGGAGTTATTGCTCAGGAAATGCAGAATGTTGCTCCTGAGATTGTACTAGAAGCGCAAGACAAAATTAAAACACTTTCAGTCGATTACGGTAATTTAACTGGTTATTTAATTGAGGCCATTAAAGAATTATCTCTCAGAGTTTCGCAATTAGAAAGACAATAAAATGCCTCTTCAAAGTAGTGGTGCAATATCCCTCAATGAAATTCACATTGAAGCAGGGGGTAGCACAGGTACAACTGCAACGATCAATGATGCCGATATTCGTGGTCTCATAGATAAAACCTCAGAAGCAACTATGGCATTTAATGAGTGGTATGGCGCTTCTGCTGTTACTCCAAGAGGCATGTTTTGGGGTGGTTATATTAGTGCGAGTGATGCAAATGTTGATACAACTGATTATATTTCAATAGCCTCCACTGGAAACGCTACTGATTTTGGCAATTTAAGTACTGGTAGAGCAAATGTTGCGAGAGGCAATTGTGGAAGTTCAACAAGAGGTTTAACAGCAAGTGGTAATGGCAAAGGCGGTGCTGCAACAAATACTTTGCGGGGTGGCTATGAAGATGAAGTAATAGAATATTTTAATTTTGCTTCAACTGGGAATGCTACTGATTTTGGCAATTTAGATGATGATTATATAGATACCGCAGCCTGTTCAAGTTCAGTAAGAGGTATTTTTTCAGGCGGTAATACTGGTAGTGCGTATGTAAATATTGTTCAATACGTCGAAATAGCTTCAACGGGCAACACAACAGATTTTGGCGATTTATTAGCAATTGTTGGTCAACATAGTGGGGGTGGTGGAACAACCAGAGGAATTTTTGCTAGTGGAAGTTCGGGGGATCACAACACGATTCAATACATAACAATAGCCTCGACGGGAAATGCAATTGATTTCGGTGATCTCAGGGCAGGATCGAGAAGGGGAGCTGCTGGAAGTTCTAATACTCGGTTTGTTATAGCAGCGCTTGACGCAAGTTTTGATGACGGTGATGGAGTTGGATATAAAGCTGAAGCAGAATATATTACAATAGCGAGTACAGGTAACGCTACTGATTTTGGCAATCTTGTAAGTGGGGAGCATGATGCCAGAGCTGGAACAAGTAACAGTATTAGAATGGTGATTGCTGGTGGAGCTTCTGGAATAACAAATGAAATCGAATATTTAACGATTGCGTCGACGGGTGATGGAATCGATTTTGGTGATTTAACTGTTGCGAGAGCAACTTTAGGATCGGGTTCTAGTGAGCATGGTGGTTTATAATGAAAGAATTGACATTAAATGAAATTGACAATTTATCGTTAGAAAATAGTAAGCCTCAATATAAATTAATGATGTCAAATATAAAGGAAAAACTTCCTGTAATTAAAGAGGCTTCAACAAATTTTTATAAGTCACATTCTCAATTTATGAATGTCTCGCTTGACGTTACAGCTTTAACACCATTGCGATCAATAAAGCATACATTAGCTGAAATTGATAAAACAAGAACTGCATTGAGACATAATTATATACAACGTCGTAAGAGTGAAATTAAATTACAGAAAAAACAAAAACAATTAAAAGTTTGTAACAATGAAGATAAGAAAAGTTTATTGGAAATTGAAATTTTTGAAATACAAACTGGGTTATGCGAAGGTCAGAATTTTCTTGAGGGTGCAATTCGCAAGCTAAATTTCTTTGTGAATCAATATGAAAATTTATTAGAGCATCTTGGTATAACAGAAATTACCGAAGAAATGTTTGAACAAGAAGAAGCTAAATATCACGTTATGACAGCTATGAAACAAGCTCTTTGCAGCGCCCGAACCAAGGGTGGTGTAATCGACGAAGGTAATCATATTTATCTTTTTGACTTAGGGATTAATGGAGCAGACGCTCAAGTTGAATTGTTTAATTACTTAAAACTTGAGAATGAAATGATAGCCAAAGGTCTTAAACCCTCACACGAAATGACTCTTAATTGGTTGGAGTCTTGTGCTAAAAAGTTTTCAACCAAAACCAAAACTTTTGTTGAACAAAAGGGTTTTAAATTATTAGACAAGCAATCATTAACAAAATATTTTCTTGAGGCTGCTGAATAAAATGTCACATAAATTAGTAAAATACAGACTGACAAGCGCAGGAACAATCCCAACTTGGTTAAAATTTAAAGTAAAAGAAACAACGCATGGTATGTTTCCTGTATTTGATTCAGATACTCCTAGTCCTCAAGATTGGATAATGATTGGAATAACAAATGAAAATGGAGATATTTCAAATGCAATTGAGGAAATAACAACTAAAGAAAATTTAACAAGTTATTTAACCCATATTAAAGACACTATCAATTGCACCCAAACGTGGGAGAATACAACACCAGCAGAAGCCGCAGAAAAAATTTGGAATAATCTGGTAACTTTAAATCAATAGGTAAACAAAAATGGTTGATCCAGTTACGTTGCTGACAGCAGCAACCACAGGTTATTCGTTACTAAAACGTGGGTTTGAAACGGGTCGTGAAATTAGTCAAATGAGTTCTGAAATGAACTCAGTGCTTGATTATATTAAAGGTGTTGAAACAGCTAAAAAATCAAATAAAAAAAATGATCCTCTAAATGATTATTTGGAGTGGGATCGTGCTAAGAAAATGAAACAAGATCTTGAAACACTTATTAAATTTCATAAAGGCACAAAAGGTCTTGCAAAGTATAAAGAATTTGTGCGCCATGCTGAAACAGCTCAAAGACAGGGCCGCTACAAAGAAATACAAAAACGAAATCAAATCCAAAAAATATTTTCAGTTATTATTGGTTTAAGTGTTTTTGTGGGTGGAGCAATCGGATTAATTTATTTTGCACAAAAATTTTCGGAATAGTGGAAACAAAATATATATTAGCATTATGTTTTGTATTTTTAATTTTAAGTTATTTTAACGCAATTTTAACAGAACCATATTGGTTAATAATCAAATGAACGAAATGATACCAGACAAAAAAGCCTATCAATCAAATCGCAGAATTATGTGCTATATTGCGTTGACACTTATGGCTTTAACAACTGTAGCAACGATTATAGACCCTGTACGCATGGCTCACGCTGACGGGGCTATAATGACTCAATATATCGCTTTAAGCGGTCTAGTTGGGGCTTATTTTGGGTTTAGTAGAACGTCTGGATCTAATTCAAAAACAAAAAATGAATTAGAAATGGAAAAATAACATGTTAACAATTTTAGGATCGGCTCTAGGTTTTGCGACATCAATAGTTCCAGAGGTTTTAGGTTATTTTAAACAACAACAAAAAGACAAACAAGAATTGGCTTTAATTGAGGCCAAAGCAAAATACGCAACTCAATTATCAGAGCTAAAAATCAATGAGTTAGAGGCAAAAGCTGATATTTCTGAAATTGAAGGAATTTATTCAGAAATGAAAGCCGCAAATTCGGAATCCAGTTTCGCGGCTGCTTTATCTGGGAGTGTAAGACCAATTGTAACCTATCTTTTTGTGGCCTTGTTTTTGGCTGTTAAGGGTGGTGCTTTATACTCTCAAATGGATTCAGGTTTTTCTTGGAATGAGGCAATGAAAACAATTTGGGATCAAGAAACAGCCGCTTTATTTGCTGGTGTAATTAGTTTCTGGTTCGGTCATAGAGCAATGCAAAAAATAAGGACAAGATAAAAATGGCAAGTATAAATTTTAGAAAAAGTTTACTTTTAATGTTAAAATCTGAAGGTGGTTTTCAAAAAGATAAAAGAGATACTGGAAATTCAGGTGATGGTCATGGAAATCAAGGCTCAACAAATTTTGGTGTTACAGCAAAAGTTTGGGCTGCATACACAAAAAAACCAGCGCCAATTGAAGTTATGCAAGGCTTATCGCATGATTTAGTAGCCCCTCTTTATAAAACAGAATATTGGGATAAATGTAAATGCAGCAGTATAACGCTTTCTGGAGTTGATTTTTACGTTTTTGACATTGCTGTTAATTCTGGTGTTTCAAGAGCTTCAAAAATGTTGCAAAAAATAATTTCAGTAAAAGAAGATGGAATAATTGGAATTAAAACACTTGAAAAACTTAATTCACAAGATGCTAAAGAAATTATTCACAAATTATATGCAGCAAGAGAGGCTTTTTACAAAAAAGCTAAAGGATTTCAACACTATGGTAAAGGTTGGTTAAAAAGAAATTCTGATTGTAAAAAACACGCTCTTGAAATGTTAAATTAACCTTTTTTATATTTTTTCAAAGCACATTTCCCACAGTGAAATTGTCCAAGCAAAACCAAATCAGCTTTGTTGTTACAAAAAGCGCACCAAAATCTTTGAGTGTTACTTGATTTATAAGTTTCTTTTCTTTTTTGGATAATTTTATTAATTCTTGCTTTTTGCTTCTCGCTGCGTCGGGGTATTGGTTTTAATTCAATCATAATATTGCTCTTTCCTCAATTTTTAGTTTATTTTTTTTTGCTAAATTTATTGCCAGTTTCATACCGTAAGAAACTCCATAATCAGTGTAAACTGCAAGTAAATCAGCGACTTTATGCCACTGGAAACTAGCCATAATTCCTTGGAAACGCTCTTTTTCATCAAGATCATTTAATACTTGAGTATAAAATAAATGAAAAGCAAGTGGACTTTCATTTCTGTTTAAACTATCTAATAGGGCTTTTTGAGCGTAAAGAGTGTTTCGCTCAACATTAAATCGATAAGGGCTTTCAATAATAACTTTCATTGTAAATTGATAATGTTAGATCCACGAATTACAATTTTTGTTGAGCGACCAGACCGTGAATTATTTTCTTCTTGAACCTCTAAAACTTTTGTTTTGATCCAACCTTTAATAATTGTAATAATTTTTGCTTTATCGAATTTATCTTCAACATTAAGTTCCAGCTCTTCAGCAATAATTTTCCCAACCCAATTGTCAGCGCTGTGATGCAATCGCGGTTTACAATCGTCTATTTTAAATTGTAATTTTCGAGCTTGTTGTAATGTTACGTCTGAAAATGCGTCTGGAAATTTCCAGCATTTTACAACACCAACTTCATCTGTGTTGTCTAGGGCTACAGACACTCTTTCATACCAATTTGCTTGCAACAAAGAAGCTGACAAATTATTTTTTGCATCTTCCATTTTGAAGTGATGGAGATTTGTTTCCAAACCAGCTTTATCTGCTTCATCTCGTGACATCAAATTTAAAAGTCTAGCAGACCTGACAGCCGCAATTAGTGCGCTTCCACCCCTCACAGAATCAACGTCTGCCATATTCCCATTTAATTTTCTCGTGTGATGTACAATTTCAATTGACATTTTGGCTTTTTCTGCCAAGTGACTTAAACGCTTTGCAACTTCTTTAAAAATTTCGTTTGTTTCTAAAGAACTTGTCATATTCGCAAGCGGATCAAAAACAAGTACATCTATACAATTTTCAATACAAAAATCTTCAATTTTTAAAAAAGCATCTTCTTGTATTAAACCCTCCAATCCTGCGGCTAACATTAAGTTTTGCTCTCGCCCAGACGCAACAAAAAGTTGGTTGATTAATTCCTCTTGTTTAATGTTAAAATATTCACAAATAGCAATGACTCGACGCTCGATTTCGTCAAGTGGATCTTCTGCATTATAAAAAATTGTTTTGTATTTTTTTTGAGGCTGTATGCCCAATAAATTGCGACCAGTCGCCATTGCAATACATTCAGTGAGGATTACAGTAGATTTTCCTAACCCCCCCTGAGAGGCGGTTAAACTTACATATTTACGGATATAATGATTTCCATAAATAAAATCTCTCGGAGCAATATTAATTGCACTTTTTACTTTCCAACTTTTAAACAGTTGAGTTGGAGAATAAATTTCTGTTTTATAAATAAGTTCATTTAATTTAACCTTATTTCCACCATTCGCAAGCCAGTCGCTAATATCTTCTTTTTCATTGACGGGTAGATGTAAAATTTTTATTGCTTTGACAATTTTTGATAGATGAGTCGCAACAATTTCAACGTGCTTTTCCCCAGCTTTGTCATTGTCAGGAATTAAAATTACATTTCTATCAATAAAATATTTATTAAGTTCTTTGTTCCAATTCCCAGCCCCTCCAGAGTTACAAGTCGCAATTAAACCAAGTTGTGTTAATGCATCACAATCTTTCTCACCTTCACAAATAAAAATTGGTTTATCTGCATTATTTACAATTTGTGGTAAATTGTAGGGTAGGGGTGTAATACCAGCTAAATTGAAAACATAACCATTATTAGTTTTACGTCTTGGCCTAAAAGTTTTTGGTTCAAAACGCACCACTTGATATATTTCTTCTCCTTTTTCATTTTTGTAACTATATTCTTTTACAATTTTTGGAGTTATTTGATTAATTCCTAAATCGTTTAAAAATGTAACAGGATCTTTCCCCTCGCGCTTAATTAAATCAACAAGACCACCTCCATGCCCTATTTCGTGATCGAAAAACGTACCTTTGCTTAAATCAATACTTAAAGAGCCAAAACTGCCATAGCGTAATTCTTTTGGTTTACTCAATTTTTTGTTTGGCTCACCAAGTAAACTTTTTACAATTTGCAAAGAGTGTTGTTCAATCACTAAATAGGTCCTTCGGTCGTTGCAGAGGTGGTTCTATATAATCGCCCTGAGTTCTGACAATTTTCATACAATTTGGAACACTGCTAGAATTGTAATTAACATAAAAAGCATTACAATTTGCTTCAGCATTTGGCCCTTGAAATTCAAAGAAAATAAGGGCCACATAAACTGTAATTTCCTTCATTAAAATTGTATATCAGGATCAGAAGATTTTTTTGGAGGCTCAATGTCTTCAGGCTTGTCTCTCCAATCAACAATTGTAAATAAAGGAATTCTTGTTGTACCCTTGCCAATAGTTTCCGCTTTCGAGCCATTGGTTGAAATAGCTACAACTTTACCTTTATTTTTTTCCCATTGGCTATGAATTTCGCTCCAAAGAGCTGTCATGCCCTTTAAATTTCCAACCCCGTTTGCTTGCCATTCTCTCCAGCCAAAGTCTTTGACATATAACATAACACTAAAGCCTCGTTTATGTTCAGGGGTAGGTCGCTCAGATTTTACACCTAAAGTTTTATCAAATTGCCAATCTGGTGACTGTCCTTCTGAAATATGCCCCCACCCAGTTTTCATTGATTCAGGATCTAAAAGAAAACCTTTTAAATCGGTTTCGTCAGAATCAATAAACCAACCATTTACACTCGGTTTAAAAGCGATATATTCAGCTTTCACAGTGTCCATTAAACCTAAGTCCATTACTTTTTCTCCTTTTTTTCTAACCAGCCCATTTTTTGAGCCATTTCAATCATTAGTTTTTCGGGGAGAACATAAAGACGGTTTTTTCTATCAGCTCGCACAACCAACATGTCAGCATCATCTTGCTCAAACCAAATGTAAAGTGATTTAAAGCCATTGCCAGATTTGCGTCGCTTACACTCAATTTTTAAGCCTTCTAGTCTTACATCACCTTCAAATTCTTCCCCAACTTTTTTAAAAGCACCTGAGCCAAAAACTCGTTTGCAATTTGCACCCAAGTTGGTCCAAACGTCTTGCACTTCCTTCTCTAATACATACCCCCTCTGTTTATTGCCCCTCAAATGACACCTGCCTTCTTTTCGTCGTTATTTATATTTAATACATGTCTTTTATTTAATGCCTCAATAATAAGAACTTCTGCCATTTTAGAGATAGAAACACGCTCTTTTTTTGCATAAAGTTTTAATTGTAAACGTATGTTTTTATTTAAATAAATTTGTTGTTGTTCTATTTCCAAAATGTTTCTCCTAAAAATAATTGTAAAAAACATGTATTAAACACTTGTAATACACTTTTTTTTATATTAAAAGGAAACTGTGATATACCTTTACTACCCCCGAAAGGGGTTAAAATAAAACGCAAAGGGAGAAACTAAGGAGACATTATGAAAAATGATATACAAATACCCTACGTTTATAATGATGGTGGCCGTTCTAATTATTTTAAAGGTTCGTTTGTAGGTGATTGCGTACCAAGAGCAATTACGATTGCTACGGGGCTTAATTACAAATTTGTTTATGACGAATTAAATCGTTTAACAAAGGAATATGCTGAAAAAAAGGGTCAGCGTACCAAAGTTTCAAGAGCAATTAATAATAAACGTCATAACCGATCAGTTCGTAACGGTACTTATGATAAGGTATCAAAACCGTTTTTGGCTTCGCTTGGGTGGGAATGGCAACCGACCATGTTTATTGGTTCGGGTTGCACAGTTCACGTTAAAGCTGATGAGTTGCCAACCGATAAAGGCAATTTAATTTTAAAACTTAGTCGCCATTTGGCTGCGGTTATAGACGGAGAACTACACGACACTTACGATTGCTCCCGAAATGGAACAAGGGGTGTGTACGGTTATTTTTGGAAGCCTATTGGAAGCAAGGGGGCTTAAATAATGGAGCAATATTATTTTCGCCATGACCACAATCTTGAAAGCCCAGTTGCAAAAGTTTACGAGCTTAATGGGAAATTAGTTTCAAAGGAAACTTGTTACAAGTGTATGCACAGTGGAGTAGCTGGTTGGCTTCCTCATTTTGGAAACATTGATAAAGGTAGATGCTGGACTTGTATGACCAAAGGCTACCTTATCAAACGTGTTTATACTGGTAAGCAAATTAACTTAATTGTTAGGGCTAAAGAACGTAGATTAGAAAAAAAGAGAGCTGAATTTGAGTTGAACATTGAATTGAGTGCTCTCAGACGAATTGCGCATAATCAAAAAAGTTATGTTTTTAAGAAAAAGTTTTTGGCTGAGAAAAAAGTCTCAATTCTAAATTCAGTATATGTCGGGAATATCGGTGAGAGAAATACGTTTTCCTTGGTGCTTAAATTTCAAAAAAGATTTGAAAGTTTCTATGGAGATAAGTGGTTAAATAAATTTGTAGATCACAATGGAAATGATTTTGTTTATTTCGGGAATTATGTGGACCTAGAAAAAGGTGAAGTGGCTAGAATTAAAGCGACAATTAAAGAGCATAAAATATATGAGGGTGTGAAACAAACTATTATCCAGCGTTTAAAAATCGAGAAGGGGGCTTAAATAGCCCCCAAAACCAACTTATAAAAGAGGTATAAAAAGGAGAAAAATTATGACGAATGAAACTTTTACAATATGGTTTCAAGACGGTGGAGGTCGAGAGACTTTTACTGGTAGAACCAAACTTAGAGAACTAGCAAAGCGCTATGATTTTGATGCTGATGAGGTAATTAAGATTGGGGAAACAGAAATGCTTGACGAGGACAAAGATGTGATCGGGGGAGTATTTCGGGAGAATGGCTAAATACTACACACCAAAATTAACTGAGACTCAATACTTACATGTGTTAAAGGCAATGAATGAATATGAAGGCATTATCGCAAGTAATCTTTGCGCTTATGAAGAACACGGTCCTAATTATGGAGAACCAGTTGAATTTAGTAACACATTTAAAGAATATAAATTGCATGAGCAAACTGAGGAAGCCTTGATGAAAGCACGGAGAAAAAGTGATGGCTAGTCATAAATTTGAAGTTACAATCGATCTCGACCCAGAGGGCATGGATCTAAGCAAAAACGACGTAAAGCAGTTTATCAAAGAAATTCTTTCTCGAAAAAATCGGTATGAGGAAAGCGGAAGTTTTACCAAAGTTCGAGTCGTAGCAAAGCGGGAGAAAAAATGATGCAGTTTGAAAAAAATGAAATTGAACTTTTATTAATTGCACTG
>CEUO01019048.1_pt1 | contig 17611 bp, 19 predicted proteins | sample 531391 | NCBI WGS metagenome assembly CEUO01 (sample SAMEA2622799, study PRJEB7988) | marine metagenome | isolation source: saline water (ENVO:00002010), including
ATCAATAGCCTTCGATACCCTAGATGACATTACATCTATCAATTCTTCCCCCGAGAGGTTGAAACAATCTTCACTCGCAAATCCGATCAGGTTCTTTTTCGTTAAGACCTTGCACCCCATCATCTTGGCTTCCGCCACCAGACGGCAAAAAGTTTCAAGGACTTGTGGGATAAAAACAAGGCGCTCTGCAGAGGACAGCATTTCTAAAAATTTGACTTCATCAGCTGAAGATATCAGCGAGTATTCTATTTTTCTATTCTCACAGACCTCCTTGGCTTCGGCCGTGCCCTTAATTGGATTGGAAGAGTCCAGCACGACGGTTCCAGACTTGGCCCTTGCAGAGAGGCTTTTGAGAAATTCAAACTTTTCTTGCGACCAGAGACTGCAACCTATGTTATGTACATTCGATATGCCGAGGTTCTTTTCAATAACTTCTCTGCAGACCTTACTAAGAACAACAACCGCCTGCGCTTCTTGATAAAATCTTTTGTTTATGATTTTATTTTCTGGAATCTTGTATTCAACGAAAACAGATGGATCTCTCGTTGAAACGTATTTGTGGTCGTGCTCATAGATAATATAATCACACCCCATCTCAACAAGTGAATTCTTCGAAGCTTCAGAGAGGGATATGAAATTAGAAATTATAAACTTCTTTTCCTTGTTCTCCCTAATATATTCAGGGGAGATCGAAGACGCCCGGTGACACTCAACAGAGTGCCCCATCTTTTCAAGGCCTCTTATCAGGATATTATCGTTACTCTCCGCACCGCCGAGGAGGTCTTGTCTAAAGAGGTCTGCTACAAAAACAATTTCATTAAATCTCATCCAGCTCGCTCAACTCTTCTTGCCAGTCTGTCTGTTCTCCCGAAGGCAAGATTGGAGACAGCATTTTATCAAGCATCTTCTCTGCTTCGAATTCCTCTTCAACAAACTTCTTCAACTTTTTAGCTTTATTTAATGCAAGTTGATAATCCTTGAAAACCTCTCTCATTTTTGTTTTCGCCGAGCGGTCAGATGGATATGCCCACATCGAATCAGGAACAATAACACCTTCCCATACTGACTCTGGTTGAACTTTATGAAGGTCGTAAGATACTTTTCCAAAAAGGCCTTTTTTCTTTTCTTTTCCCTTCTTGTCCTTCTGAGGAGCGTAGAGGAAATCAGTCTGGCCGCTCCAGTCAGTGGCAACGATTGGAAGGCCATTATACGCAGCCTCAAACAGCGGGAGGCCGAAACCTTCTCCGTGAGCCAGTGATACCATGCACTTGATCTTATCGTGCCTATATAATGTAGTCATTTCCTCTTCAGAAAGACGACCATGAAGAAGATATACCTTGCACTTACGGTCTGGATATTTCGATAGAATCTTCTTTAAAAGTTGCTCAGTTCCCAAAAGGTCATAGGTGGAACCGCCTCGAATGGCGGTCTTGACCACAAGACCCACGTTTTCTTCGTCCTTAAACTCTTCAACAAAATTTAAGATGGTCTTCTCGATGTTTTTTCTTTGGCCCCACAAGGCTACTGTAAGAAAATTAAAATCAGTTTCAAACTGAAAATCTGCATCTGCAGGTTCAATATTCTTAACTGGATATCCGACAACATCAATGGGCACATTACAAGTGAGGTCGGTGACGTGCTCCTGCTTTTCATTTACTAGCGGATATTTCGTGTTCTCAAATCCCGATTTGGCATGATTTGACACAACAACAAGCTTATCCATCTCGTTGACTTTTTGCAACCACTGCGGGGCAACCTTGTGTGTTTCAATGCCGGCGGTGACACCAATATTTACATTAGCGATTCTCTCAAACTCATTCGGTATGGTAACTTGAAGAGAATAATCGAAAGATACATTATTTTTATTTTCACTAATGTATTCAGCCGTCTTCTTGATCAAGTTGTCCATCCAATGGCGCTCTTCCGTATTATCGAAGAGCCAGCTTGTTTTTCCCCAGCTTAGATTGTGAAGATAGATATCAAATAGATCTTCTCTCTTTCTCAAGGCTCTTAAAACAAAGCGAGCATGCTCACCATAACCAGAAGCACTAAGTGCCGGCGCTTTTACAATAACTTTCTTTTTCATGAAATCTCCTTCAAAGTCCAATTGATTCTGCCTTTGCGATCTGCCCAAGAGCCGTGCTTTTTTAGAGTATCTTCCATTAGTCCTACCCACTTCTTCTCAAAAGAGTCAAAACTATAATTTTTCTCTACATGAGCTTTCCCAAGTCTGCCAAGTTCTTTTCTCTCCTCGGGGTCCATCTCAAACATTTTTTGCATCGCATCAGTGACATCTTTGCCATTTAATCGATCCTCGTAAATCCACGGAATTTCCTGAGATCCGATGATGGCTCTAGATGCTGGCTCTAAAGCAACACCAAATTCAACATCGCCACTTTTGACCTGTTCTTGAAGTCCTCCGGTCATCGTAGCGATAATTGGCGTGGCACACGACAAGGACTCCAAAGTTGCTAGGCCGAAGCCCTCAGCATCCGAGACGTTAATTGTGCAGTCTGCTACATTGTAAAGCTTTGACATATCTTGTGGTGGGATTTTCTGGGTGGAAAAGATGACCTGGCCATTATCAATCCCCAATTCTCTGATAATATGTTCCAAGTCTTGGCCGTGAGGATCTTTTACGTCAGTGTGCATAATCAAACACGTCTTGTCGTGCCCAATCCTATCTAAGAGATCTTTGTACCAGAACAATAAAGAGCCGCTTTGTTTGCGGCGAGCATTTCTATTGTTCCAGAAAAAAACAAACTTATCTTGATGGCCACCAGGACCAAGGATTCTGTTTTTATACTCTTTTACCTCATCTTCGTCGAGGGGCTTAAAGATATCCTCACTAACTGCATGTGGTATATAGTGGCACTCTACCTCTGGTGCGACTGTCCTAACAATATCGTCTGTTACTTTAGAGATTGTTGCAATAACGTCGTTTGACAAATAGTGTTTTCTATTGTATGTTGGGTATGGATAGTTGTCCCATACATGATAATAAATGATCGGACATACGCCACGAACTTCGTCGTCGATTTCCCAAAGCCATCCCCAGAATCTAGGGTCGGTCATGATCCAGACTGCATCAATCTTTTCTGTACGGAGAATCGAACGCACTAAATCTTGCGTTCCGTATCCATCAACAGGATGGACAATCCAATCGTCGCCCCATTGTTCTGTTTTTACCGGCTGATAATTTGCATGCTTAATAGCACCGCCCAACGAAATAACTTGATAGTTACCCGTTTTAAGGAGAGCCTCGATAACATACTTTGTTTGGGTTCCAACGCCGCTTGGAGAAAGAGGGTGGTCAGAGAGTGTTAATATCTTTTTTTTCATAATTGCACCTTACGGGCAATGAACTGTGCCCTTAAAATCACACCGACTGCAAGAGAGTCGATTCTTCATATAATTTTTTCTATCTATATTATAGACCGACTGTTCAAGAAGTTTAAGGGCATTGTTTGTCTTTTTTTCTCCAGACGTAACACGGAACAATTCAACACGATCTTTCTTGCCTGTTCTTTTAAGAAGGGCGAAGTGTGTTTCAATATCTTCTTTTGGTATTCCTCGCTTTTCTGAAAGGAAGTGCTTATAATATGTGAGCTGGTAAGTTACCATTGGGTCAGTGCGCTTTTTCATGTCCCAGCCCCAGCTGCAAGACTTCCAGTCAATAACGTGAAATTTGCCATCCGGTGTCTTAACCAGACAATCGACATATCCCTTAAAGGTAAAATTGTCGTCAGTATCATAATTTAATTTTTCATGAATCTCTTCTTCAGAAGATACGAGACTAAAATCTCCAAAGTATTCGTTCAGGGCCGGCAATATTTCTGGAATGATTTTTAATCCCTGCTGCCTAAACTCTTCTTGCTGTTCCAGAGTTGGTTGCTCTTTTAGATCTTTAAGCTCTCTAATGAGAGCCTTCTCAAAGAAGGTATTGGGATCAAACTTGTCCCTTTTAAGCTCCCTACTTAAGAGCATACTTTCGCAAGTATCGTGAATTGCCTTACCAAACGCGGTATAGATATTTCCTTCGAAAATCTTTATCTTATCTATCCTTGTAAGTTTATGATAGTAAGCACAAAATTTCCAATCTTTTATTGCAGAAAATGATACATGAGGCAAGTTTAGCTCGCTTTCTTTTTTGTTGGCCGCTTTGTTGATGATTTCTTGCTTTTATGGCTTGAAATATCTCCAGTTTCTTTTGATTTATTGGCCTTAATCTCCGATACGAGTGAAAAAACCCATTTTCCATCGTGCTTAGAGTTTTCATTGTCATTGTTTATTGTATCATATGACAAGCATTTGTCAAGCTTAAAATTGTCGTTTTCTAACATTGTTTTAACCATCTTTGTAGTAATGGTCATTCGAGGGTCTCTCGCCATGTACCTCTTAGTTAGAGAGAGGCAGATTGTTACCTCTGTCTTGTCTTCATTTAATGTAATTTCTTTCTTCATAAGAAGTCTTCTCCAAGTTTTTTCAATAACTCCTCTATCTTAAAATAAACAGCAGGGCTCACCGATTTAACATTCTTTTGTTCTCTAACAAAATACTCTTCGAAAGCATCTGCAAAATATTCCCTTACCGACGTGGCCGCATAAGGAGATAAAAAAAGTCCGGACATCAAATTACGCAAAAGCGGATACCCTATATCTAAGTAGAGAAAATCATCAAACTTTTCCGAATATTCTGCGTTTAGAAAGTCTAATCCAGATAAATCAAACCCATGAGCAGAGAGTGTTTCGTACATTTTCTTTCTTTTTCCAAGAAATTCGGTCTCGATTGTCTCATCCTCGTATATCTGAGGATAAGCCTCTTCCAGAGAGTGGGCAATCTCGTGAATTACGCTTAGTAAGGCTGTCTCATCGTCATCTATATTCGCGGACATGTAAATAATCCCATCCTGATAAACAGAATCAACTTCCCTATCTCTCAAATAGTCCGAGTCCGATATCATTATATAATCCAACTCTCTCGTAAGTGGCTGTGGGACCTTCGCTTGTACGGCCGTGAAAACATCTCCGGTGTTAAAAGCTGGCATGTCCTGTATCATTACGGGAACTCTGTTGTATAATAAAATTTCTTTTTGTTCTCGAATCGGTATCATAATATTTTCGCTGCAAGAGTTGCAATTGCACTTCGTTCTCCCTTTGTAAAAGTAACGTGTCCCCCAAGAGAGTATTCTTTAAATTTTTCAACAGCATAAGTCAGACCGTTCGATGTCTCATCGACATACACGTTGTCGATCTGCTCTATATCTCCAGTTAAAATTAGCTTGGTATCCTCACCAACCCTTGTTATTATAGTCTTTAATTCATGTCTTGTTAAGTTCTGAGCTTCATCTATAATAATAAAAGCTTTTGAAATGGAGCGGCCGCGAATATAAGTAATGGCCTCCATCTCAATCGTCCCTCTATCAAGATATTCTTGGAGCATCAGTTTGTCATTCCCCATGAGAAATTGTAAATTATCTTGGATTGGTGTAAGCCAAGGTGCCATCTTCTCTTCCATAGTCCCTGGAAGAAAACCAATTTCTTTCCCAAGGGGCTGGATTGGCCTGGAGACAATAAGTCTTGTATAGTCTTCCGTTCCCAGCACCTGCTCCAGTCCAGCTGAAAGAGCGCACAGTGTCTTTCCTGTTCCAGCGGAACCAATAAGACTGACAACAGGAATGGATTTATCAAATAAAAGGTCCATAGCAAATTTCTGCTCCTTGTTTCTGGGGCTTATTCCATAGGAATTCTTCTGATTGTGGATCTTTCTCAATGGGGTGTTTGCATCAATAAATCTGGTCAGGGCTGTGCGTGAATCATTAACATTCGATTTCAGCATAACAAACTGATTTGGGTGTAGAGATGCCAATTCTTCTTCAGTTAGTTCGATTTTGGCGTCTGCATAAAACAGATCAATGGCGTCATCATCAACGAGCTTTTCTGCAAACCCAGTATATACTTGCTCTCCACTTTCTAAAACTTGATCTGGATTGTAGTCCTCTGTTGCAAGACCTAAAGCGTCGCAAATAACGCGCATATTCACATCTCTGGAAACAAGGGTGACGTCATTTTCTGGCGTTTTCTCTCTTTCTTGCATCGCAGTTGCAATTATTTTATGGTCGGGCACGTCTGGGGATAAATCGTCTGGGAGATATGCATGTATGTCTATGGCACTTGGCCGAACAATCAATGTCCCCTTGTCTTCGCCTAGGCGAACCCCTTCATAAAGTGAGCCAACTTCTCTCAAATCGTCAAAGATTCTAATAATTGTTCTTGCGTTAGATCCGACAGCATCTTGTCTTTTTTTATGCTTATCGATCTCCTCAAGAACTTTCATGGGCACAACAATATCGTTGTCCCCGTAAGAATAAACGGAATGGGCGTTGGTGAGAAAAACGCTCGTATCGAGCACATAAATACATTTTTTCATAAATCTCTTCTTTCAATAAGTTCTTCAACTCGCCTATATTAAATAGTTTTGACAAACTTATTATGAATAAGTTTTGCTTTTTAATCGAGGGAGCCATACTTATTTATATGAAAAAGCTATTATTCATCCCCATGTTAAGTGCGATGTTATTTTTATCAAGCTGCGCTTTCACAAACCTCTTTACAAAAAACTTATTAGATCAGAGAAGAAGATCCTTTATTGGACTTACAAAGATGATCTTTACAGCCGACGAGAACAAGCAAATGGTCGGAATGGCAACTGCATCAGGGGCCGTTGTTGGTCATCACGAAGATAAGACATATATCTTAACAGCTCGTCACTTTTGCGATGGAGAGGGGGATAGATGGATTGACGTTTTTCACGCACACACTCAAAAGACAGAATCGAGTGTAGTAAAAGTTCTAGCAAAACATAAGAAGATGGATGCATGTATTTTAGAAGGGCCGCGATTAAATGTTCGCAAACTTAGCATCGCCAACTCAAAACCAGAGATTGGGCAAAAAATCTATAATATGGCTGCACCACAAGGGATCTTCGGCGAAGATTTGGTCATGTTATATGAAGGGTTCTTTTCTGGCGTCTTGAAAGGTGACGGGCTCATAAATCCTGACGCTGACATCTACTCACTTCCTGCGAATCCTGGAAGTTCGGGCTCTCCGATTATTGATTCTCGCGGAAAGCTTGTTGGAATGGTGTGGGCCATCCATTCTAGGTTTCACCACATCACACTCTCTGTACCGTTCGATGATCTAAAAGAGTTCTTAAAAGCATCCATCCCTCAAGATTAGGGAACAGAGATGGTTCGGAAAATAAAAAATAAAACAATCAAGAAAGATCAGGCTGCACTGAAAAAAGTGCGATTGAAGTTTCAAATGTTTAGTGCCGAGCTTTTAGAATCTGAGCTGGTTTTAGAAGATTGTATTTTCGACTTTAACGAAAGATTTGAAACCGGCCGGAAGAACAAAATAGTAGAACCCGAGAGCTCAACCGCTGTTGCTGAATCGAATATTAGCTTCGAACAACAGGAGAAAGAAAAAGAGGCTAAAAAGGAGAAGCACAGAGAAGAACACAAAGATGTGCTCCCAAAAGATAAAGATCTTGGTGCCTTGTTTAAGAAAATAGCCTTAAAGACTCACCCAGACAAATTGCAAGACTCAGATGCAGATGAGGTCGAATATTTAACTAATTTATATAAAGAAGCTGCCAGCGCTGCAGAAGCAGGTGACGGAATGGCCCTATTGGAAATAGCATACGAGCTCGACATCAAAGTAAATATTGATCCCACTAAAGAGACAGAATGGCTTTACAGAAAAATAGAAATTCTAAAAGACTCTATAGAGGAAATAAAACAAACCGCCGAGTGGATATGGTACCACAGCGACGGTTTAAACAGAGACATAGTAGAAAAGATGGTTACTGATCAGCTCGGATTTAAAATAAAATCTACTTCACTCGACAAGAGCGATGAATAACGCACCAATCTCCTTCGCAAACCATTTCTGATTCGAAGTCTTCACAAATCTTTGGATGTCCGCACATTTCTTCATATACTGCTGCGTCCATTTCTTGTCGAACTGCTGCGTCCATGTTTTCACAAACTGCAGATCTAGGAACTGTAATTTCTTGGGCTGCGAATGTTTCGCTGTGATTTTGCACTGATGTGTCTGTACCGCATGAAAATAGTGCAGGTAGTGTGAGAAATATTAACTTCTTCATGTTTAATCCTTATAGCATCCATAGTCCCATTTTTGACTCTCCACCAACAATTGTTTATTCTCTCTCTTTCCTTCGCTAGAGACTAAGATAACTTTGACTCTTTGAGCATCACTTAATCGAGAAATGTAAAGCAAAGCTTCTTCTTTAGTCATTGTTGCGGTGGGGACGTCAGGCATAATGGAACTCCTTTTTTTGCGGTTATAAATATCATTTAAGAAAGTTTATTGTAGCATAAAAAATAAAAAATTAAAAGTATTTTATTTGTGGACGTCCATGATACTTCGAGGCATCGTTCAGAGCATCTCTGATCATTTGCTTTTGTTTCTCTGGGCTTTTCCAGTCCTCCTGCGCTGATGGAGATAATGTCCTTATAGGATCCACATAATAAAAGAAGCCTGGCTTTACTGCTGGAGCTTTATATACAGAAATTCCTGTCTTCTGATTGTAATGTTCAAAACTGTGGATATCTCTCTTTCCTCCTCCGCCCATCGTATCAACAATGAACAGGGGGATGTTAAAACCTGCCGTTGTGCCCCTGAGTTTTTTCTCTAAGTCAATCGATGTGCGCACGGTCGTTCTCAAGTCTTCTGTACCTCGCACAAGGTCATGCATATAGACATAATAAGGCTGAACATTGATATAACTTAACTTTTTAATTAAGTCTCCCATCAATTCTGGTGTATCATTGACGCCGGCCTGCAAAACTGCTTGATTGCGAACCGTTATCCCTCTCTCAAATAAAAGATTCATTGCGTCCTGAGAGATTCCTGTGATTTCTTTGGGAGTGTTAAAGTGAGTATGAATAACGACATCCTTATGCATTTTTCTTCCTCGCTCAACAATCTCTGTAATTGCGTCAGTCCAGTCGGTGTCTGTGAGGATTTTCATAGGCTGGATGGCCAGGCCTTTGGTGGCAAATCGAAATCTACGAATGTGTGGAATGTCCAAAAGTGCGTGACCAATTTCTCGAACTTGTGATGCCTTCAGTCGATACATGTCGCCGCCGCTAATAACAACATCTTCAACCTCTTCTCTTTCACGAATATATTTTAATGCTTGTGCCCAGCGGTCTTGATTCGCCTTTAGTTGCACTTTCTCTACTGTGTCTGTATCTAAACCCACTGCATAGGAGCGCGTACAGAAGCGACAGTAGACCGGACAGGTGTCTAGGGCCAGGAACAACACCTTGTCTGGATATCGGTGTGTGAGGCCCTCTACGGGCGCGTCAGCCTGCTCGTGGAGCGAATCTAGGGTAAGCAGGGGGTGGTCTGGTTCAAGCTGTGAGGCGACAGGGAGGAACTGTCGGCGGATGGGGTCAGCATACGGGTCAGACCAGTCAATAAGACCCAGCAAATAAGGAGAGATGCGCACAGCCATTGGAGCAGAGCCAAAACCAGCTTCAACGTCTTTGATGAATTCGTCTGAAGCGATGTCCTGGACCGCTTTGATGAGTTTCTTTGGATTTGTAACGGCGTTCTTTTCTTGCCATTTGTAGTTTAAGAAAGTCTCCTCATCTATATCTTTCCAAGCTGGTACTCTTTGCCAGAAAGGATCTCTACGAAGTTCTCTCCATTGTAAATCTAGTTTTGAAACTTTTGGTTTAATCTTTTTTTCTTCTATTACTTTAAGACTACTCATTTATTTCTCCGCTCTTTCTCTTATCGGAACAATTTATTATTCTTTTAGCCACGTCCGAGGCATATACTGCAAGGAAGAACGGAAACACTGCGTGAAATAGACAAAAAGCCGAACATGTAAAAAACAAAAAAGAATATTTAACAGAACAGAGGAAATGTCTAAAGTAGTTTTCCTTAACTTCTTCCAGATGTTTAAAATTAAAGTAACTCATAATATTATAACACTTACCTCCATTTATGTCAAGCTGTCTCAATAGTAATTAACCTTAACATAAAAAAAAGAGCCCACAAGGGGCTCTTTCTTAATTCATTGTTGATTATTTCTAGAATCGTAAAGCAGCTGACACAGTTACAACGTTTGCATCATCCATATCAGCATTTTGCTGACGGAAGTATTCTGCTCTGGCCGAAAGACCTTCACACACTTCGTGGGCAACTGCTGCCGTAATTCGGTTCTCTTTTACCTTGCCTTCGGCACTAATATGGATCTCATCACCAACGGAGAGGTCCAAGCTTGCAAAGGGAAGATTGATGGTTTTAGAGATCATGATTTGCTCACGAAGGCGCAAATCTCCTGTCCCAACCGCAGTAATATCTGCAGTTTCGTCAAGTTGCAAACGCAAACGGTTCTGCAACCCAACACCCATAGGCAACGAAACAGAGGAATTCAAGTCTAAAGACAAACGGTTCTCTGAGGTGCCTGCTGTATTAGTGTTACGTACTCGAAACTGAACTGCATTGTTTTCGTTCAAGCTTCGCCCAATTGCAAAGACTGTATGCTCGTATGGAGCAGCCTTTGTAACCATGTCTTCACTAATGCTTAGATCATGGCGAACTTGCTCCTCAACAGTGAGGGTATTCTCGCCAACCTTAGCGGATGCGGAAGCTTCCAAACGTAATTCGTCTGCATAACTCACGCTACTTACCAAAAACGCCATAATGGTCGCTAATAGTGCTTTTTTCATAGTTTTCTCCTTTTAATTCGCCTGCTTGATTGCAGGACGAGGTTCAAGTTGATACTATTCTATCATAGTTAAAGTAAAACGTCAAGTATTGTAAAGTTAAAGTAATGGTTTAAGTTTGACGCAGTGTGTTACGAGGAGAAATAGTGTAATAAAAACAGGTATTTAGAGGCTAATGTAAGTACTTGATTTTATTAGAGTTTTTCACCATCACAAGATGAACACTCAGGGGCCTTTTTTTGATTTGAGCCCCAAAACCTAACATATACCCACCACAAGATAGGAACGGCAACAGGATGAAAACACATGATCCAACTAACTGGAATCAGAGCATAGAATGCTGGGAAGTATTGGCCCATCCAGTAGCAAAATGCTGGAAACACAATATCTTCAAATATTTCCCAGCCAATAAGTATTACTAAAAATGGAACACCGTATTCAACAATTATCTCTTTGAACTTTTCTTTTTTCCAAAAAGATAGCTTGTGAGATATTTTCTCTTTTAGTTTCTTAATCATTTTCGTTTCCGTCGTAATAGCCATAAAAGAAATAGGGAGAATTGCCATAGGATCGGTCAATATCTTCGCTAGTGTATTGCTCCTTGTTGATGTCAAACTTTGGAGGATTATCTTTTGGGAAAGGAATTATAAAATCTGGATTATGCCAGCGAAGCAGATTATTTGGCTGTACACAAAAGTTACCATCATCCAAAACAATTAAATGATAACACTTACTATCTTGATCGTTTGAGTATCCAACATTCAACTCGTTTAGATCGCCCTCATAATCATCAATCGTTGTCAAGTACTTTCCGGTTCGCCACTTCTTGTCGCGGCAGAATACATCAACTCTCTTGTTCTGCAAGAAAGCAAAAGTAGTGACAGCGATGTTGTTGCTTTGACAATCCCAGGATTGCAGAAGCTGCAGTCTTGTTTCTTCGTTGTCGTTGAGTTTATCGTAGTCTTCTTTATGAACAAACGCAGATACAGGCATGTTCCAAATTGTTGCGCCGAAGTCTGTTTGAAAGTGAAAGTGAAGAGGCCTATTGATCATGGACTTCACACCGAACATATATCCAGATGTGTCTTTCTCTAGGCCTGTAAATTCTTTTCTGATTAGGCATTGAATGTATGGAATGTTTGCGTTGAGCTGGCCCACGAAGGATTACCAGTCTTTGCAGGCCATATACTTTGCTGTACCTGGCTTGGCATCGCTGCAGCCGTGACGAGCGCGGAAAGATTTCTTTCTCTTTGTATTGCCGCTATCGCCAGTTACACGAACACCCTTCTGGCCCCAGTGAATTCTCTTGTACCCTTTGCCATCTGGATTCTTAACGCATTGCATCCACTTCTTTCCTTTTGAAGTCGAGGAAGCTTTTTGAGTTGGTCCAGTACATTTTCCACCTTCTTCGAGTTGAGACATGATGCTGTTTACGATTGTGTTAATGTGTTCTTCTGTGATGTGTAGTTCTTCGCTTTTCTTTCCCCACTTAGTTCCCTTGCCAGGATCTTTACAGGCAGAAGGAGTTGGGCGGCATGCTGGTTTCTTTTTTCTATCACCCTGGGCGCACTGTTTATATCCGCCGTCACCGTCTGGTGCGTTGCAATCTACCCAACCTCCTGTTGAGCCTTTTTCGCCTTTGCGAGCAAACCACTTTCTAAGATCTTCTTCTATCTCTTCATCTTCTTTTAGGTCTTTCCAAATCTTACCATCGCGGCACTTAACAACCGCTCCGGAAGCGTATGCGGAGGGCCACACTTTGTATTTTCTTTTCGCAATTCGAGTACACCTATCATCAGCTTCTAAAAGCTCATGTACCATCTCTTCAATCTGCTCGAAGGTATAGGAATCGTCTAAAGTATCTTGTGCCCTATCTGATACCTCTGAACCGTATTTATCTTTTGATTCTTCTTCTAAGAATTTGTTCCAGTTTTCAAATAATTTATTCATTTCTTTTTGCCTCGTTTCTTGAGCTTCTTTTCAATTTGTTCTAAGCGAACCTTAGTAATCTCATTGTCGATTTCAAGCTGGCGGATTGTTGTGAGTTGATATGTCATGACGCCAACCACGAGAGTTGTGATGAGTGCGGTTGCTAATTTTGTTAAATCAAGTTTCATGCTATATAAATAGTGCGAAATTATGAAACTTTCTCTATATCATAATAGCATTCGTAAAACGAATAAAATCCACTGTGGTTCTTTTTTCCAAAATCATAAACCAGCCAGTGGACTTTATATTCTGTTTTTTTAGTGGGATCAAATTCAGTGACGATACCAATTAAGTCGTCGTTATGCATCGACGTTCCTCTAACTAAATCCCCTACTGCAATGTCATAAGTTCGTGCCACTACTCCAAAGCAAGTTCAAAGACTTCCTCCACAGTTTCGGGAAAAAAGAACTCCACCTCATCTTTAATCTTCTCTGGAATATCTTTCATATCCTTTTCATTCTTTGGTGGAAGAATAATTCTTTTAATCCCTAAGCGATGGGCGGCGATAACCTTTTCTTTGATTCCGCCAACTGGAAGCACCAGTCCTCGCAGGCTCGTTTCGCCAGTCATTGCAGTATCAAGACGTACTTTCTTGCCAGTCAAAAGTGAAACTAAGGCAGTAGAAATAGTAATACCTGCAGAGGGGCCGTCCTTGGGAACAGCTCCCGCTGGAAAGTGAATATGAAGGTCTGTATTCTCTAAGAAGTTCTCGTCTTCTTTATCTGTAAGGCCTAAGTCTTTCGCCTTTGAGCGAATAAGGCTCACTGCAGTCTTTGCAGATTCAGACATGACATCTCCAATTTTTCCAGTAAGGGTTAAGTTACCCTTTCCAGGCATCTTGGTAGTTTCGATATAGAGAACATCTCCGCCCGATGCTGTCCAGGCCATCCCAGTCGAGACACCAGGATTTCTTGCTCTAGTATCTGCTTCGACATCAAATTTATCTGGACCAAGGTAATCAGAGACATTATGACTATCTACGGCCTCGATGACTGGAGTTGGCTTCTCTTTCTCTTGAGATTTTGCAACGTTGGATGCTACTTTTCTACAAACTTTTCCGATCTGTCGTTCAAGGTTGCGGACGCCAGCTTCGCGAGTGTGTTGTAGAATAATTTTATTTAAACCTGCTGGCATGAAGATGACGTTCGTTGGTGCGAGGCCATTTTTCCTAATCTGTTTTGGAACCAAGTGCTTCCTTGCAATATTTTCTTTTTCTTCGTATGTGTATCCAGATAGTTCAATAATCTCCATACGATCCCTTAGAGGGCCAGGAATCCCACTTATATCGTTTGCTGTTGCAATAAACAAGGTGTCAGAGAGATCAATAGGAATATCAAAATAATGATCCATAAAGTTGTTGTTCTGCTCTGGATCTAAAACCTCTAACATGGCCGATGCTGGATCTCCTTTATGATCACGCCCCATCTTATCAATTTCATCTAATAAAATCAAAGGATTCTTAACTCCGACATTGATATAGGATTTAACGATTTTACCTGGCATTGCGCCGATGTATGTTTTTCGATGGCCACGAATCTCTGACTCATCTGCGACGCCACCTAAAGAGATTCTCTTCATCTTGCGGCCCAAAGCTTGGGCAATCGATTTACCCAGCGAGGTCTTGCCGACGCCGGGTGGTCCGAGAAGGCATAAGATTGGACCAGTCATTTCGTTCTTTAGTTTCCTAACAGCGAGATATTCTACGATTCTTTCTTTGACTTCCTCTAGGCCGTGATGATCTTTATCAAGCTGATTTTTAACTTCTGTCAAGTTAAGGCTGTCACAAGAAGAGATATCCCAAGGAAAGTCCAATACCGTCTCTAAATAATTCAAAGAAACATTATACTCAGCTTGGCTAGTTTGCATGTTTCTCATTTTCTTGATCTCTTTCATTGCAACCTTGACAACCTCATCTGGGAGATCTATCGTCTTTAGTTTTTCTTTTAAGTTGTTGAGATCTTCATTCTCTTCTGATCCTTCTCCGAGTTCTTGGTTGATTGCTTTTAACTGCTGTCTTAAGTAATACTCCCTCTGGTTTCTTGAAATTTCTTCTTTCACCGAGTTATTGATCTTATCCGACAAGACAAGCATTTCACGTCTGCGGCCGAGGATACCCAATGCCAAGGTTATTCGATCATTAATGTCGAACATCTCCAGTGCCTCTTGCTTCTGTGCAATATCTTCTCCCAAGTGGCCAGCGACCACATCTGCCAACACACCTGGATCTTCAATTGTCTCTACGAAGCCCTTCACACTAGACGGAATCTCTGGGAGCGTCAATAACACGTCATATGCTGTTTCCCTGAGAGTTTCAAAAAGCATATCTGTCTCTATGGGATCTGGACCTTCTGTCTCTTCTGGGTAGGTGACTTTTGCTGTAAAGAAAGGCTCAGATGTGAGGAGCTCATCATACTGAAATCTATCTAGCCCTTCGAGGATGACGTTATAATTCCCATCTTCATTTTTAGAAAATTTAATAATTTTAGCCAACGTGCCTGTTTTATATACATCCAGTTCAGTAGGCTCTTCTATAGAGGCATCTTTCTGAGCAACCACTCCAAAGGTTGTGCCTGATTTTATTACTGCATCAATCAGTTTGAGTGATTTTTCTCTACCTATAAGCAGGGGCATCACTGTCCCTGGAAAGAATACGGTATTTTTAAGAGAAAGGATTGGGATCAATTCATTTGTTTTATTTTTACTTCCGAACACGATAAAAGTTCTCCTCATTAAGACATCTGTTTCTATAAGTAATTATGTTCAAAGTAGCCTAACTATCTTATTTTTCTTCATCGAAGTATGGGTCTGGATTGAAGCCCTTTAGAAGCTCCATCCATTCTGCGGCCTTTAATCCCAAGAAATTTTGAGCTTCTGCCTTCGAGTGACAAGCACTGAGTGCATATTTAATAATAGCATCTTTCACGATTAAGTCAAGGAATTTGTAAATGGGGATGCCATACATTTTAGATCCTGCAGACTTGGCAGCAAGTTCAAGCTTCAATGCAATAACCTCTTCAAGACTGAGGGAGTTAAAGATAGCTTCAAATTCATCTGTTACTTTTTTATTTTCTCTAAGAACTTTAGATACTGAATAGTTTTTATTAGTTCCTTGAAAATACTTCTTATTCTTCCAAGTTTCTTTCATAGCATATATCTCTTATTAATATATAAATTATTAATTTTATTATATATTATTTTATTATAGAAGATCCTAAGCTTATTAAGCAATATTGCTTGTTTGCTTATTTGCTTAGGCTCCCCCCTTACCCCCCATTATGACTCAGAGATCACTTTTTGTAAAGCACTTTATTTAGGAACTTCTCAGATTTTGTTCTAAGTTATTGAAATATATGGAAAAATAAAAAATATTGAAAATAACTTTAACAAACATTACGAGTCTTGATATAATACCCTTACCGCGTGTGGCAGGCCGCCGAAAAGCGCACGGTTGATCGCAAGTGAGAACTAGAATAGATTGTTTAACCTTGTCGAGAATAAAAAATAAGTACCGGCCCATTAGTGCTTTATAAAATTTTGAATTATTAAAATTAAACAAATAAGGAGAAAATTAATGAAAAATTTTATTAAAAACTGCTATAGCAGTATGCAACAGAAGTTATGTAGTTTTGGATCCACCCCTGGTTACACAACTTTACTTAACGTATCAAACCAACACAAAAAAACATTCTTAGACGGCTCTTTCCAGCGCTATGCTGGTCACGAATTTGCTTCAGGCTGGTCTCTGAAAGAGATGCAGGAATATATAATCTGCCTCTTATCAGGGAAGGTGTGTAATGACATTGTTAGAGTTGATCTAGATCTAGCTTATCATTGGAACAAATCTGTGCCAAAAGGGTGTAAGGAATCTGCAGATTATTACAAAAAGCTCCTCGATGCTGGTTTTGAATATTTGTCGGTAGATGGCAACAACACCTCCAGTGCAGTGACAAACTTTATGGACAATAAGTTTCCGATTTTTGATACAGGAACTAACGAAGAGGTCTGGTGGAAAGATCTGGATGAAGACGAGAAGCTTACTTTCAAAATGCAGCCGATGTCTATCATAACAATTTCTCAGATAACCAGAAAGCAAGTGCATGATCTCTTTATCAAGCTCCAAAAGGGAACTAGATTAAATCCGCAAGAAATCAGGAATGCATATTGCACCCCTCTTTCTCGCTATATTAGAAACAGTGCAAATACCGTTAAGGTTGATGACTCTTCGAAGAAGAGAGGCTTAGGAGATGTAAAAGATTCTGCATACCCTAGTGGCACTCCTTTTTTCAACAATGTAATGTATCCAAACAAGACGAGCGACGCCCTGGAAGTAAGGAGGCACGAGCAATTTGTGGCCACTGTCATAAACAAGATTGAATCTGATTATAGTGCAAACATAGGAAAAGCAGCACTAGATAAATTATATCTGCAGGACGATTTAAGAGAAAGTACTAAAAAATCGTTTGAGACAATCAGCAGGGTGCTTGACAGCATTTCTCCTGACGCTTCGCTTTCGAAGCCTATCTCTTCTGCTCTGCATGGAGGTAACTCGATCTTTACGTTTGTTGATTTAATCGACATGGTTGCAAATAAATACAAATACGACATCGTTGATGCGGAGAAGTTTCTAGAAAAATTCACAGAATGGGAAAGTAAGAAAGTGGAAGAGGCTGAGGCCTTGACCAATACCCCAGAAGATAGAGAGAAATCATATATTTGGAAAGCAAAGTATTCCACTCTTCCTGACAATTACAACGTTGTCAGAAAAATGATGGAAGTTGAAATTCTCGAAGACTCCTCCACTATTGACAAGTGGGTTGCCGAGGGTGTAATTAAGAAAAGAAGAACGCAAAAAGACTC
>CEUO01015596.1_pt1 | contig 17606 bp, 14 predicted proteins | sample 531391 | NCBI WGS metagenome assembly CEUO01 (sample SAMEA2622799, study PRJEB7988) | marine metagenome | isolation source: saline water (ENVO:00002010), including
GCAATTGATCCATTTGATTTCTGGCAAGGTGCTAACTTCAAGTTGAAAGCAAAGAATGTTGCTGGTTACAGGAACTATGACTCTTCTGAGTTTGCTGCTGTGAGTCCTCTTTTAGAGGGTAGTGATGATGATGCACTTGAAGCACTCTGGAAGAAAGAAAGTTCTCTTCAAGAGTTTGTTGGTGCTGACCAGTTCAAATCTTACGATGAACTGAAGAAGCGTCTTGGTTATGTTCTTGGTAATAAAGCTCCTGCTCGTCAAGATGCAGAGACTTTTGATGAAGATAATGATCGTGGTTCTGCAGAAGAACTAGTTAGTGCTGCTGTTGCTGCACCTACTCCTACTTCATCGGTTCAAGATGAAGATGATCCATTATCATACTTTGCTAAATTAGCAGAATAACATTAAAAAGGGGTCTCACGACCCCTTTTTTATTGTGGAATTGTAATTCTAGTATTCTCGGTTCTAATTAATTTATCATTGACGTATTGTGATGATTCTTTATAAATCATTTCATTTCGCATATCAGTCAAGAATTGTTGTAAATACTCAGTTCTTAGTACATATATTGTTCTTTTTTTATGATTTTTTCTTATTTCATATTCATAGTTAGAAATTCCTGTTACCGTATTTGATAAAGTAGGTGTTATTGGATTTGAGTATATAGGAAAATCATTAATACTATCATAACCAATAACTTCTCTATATGTAATAGAAAAATCAGAATCTACTATTTGACCAGCAGGTAGAATTAATTTATTATTTACATCTTTAATTTCTTTAGTTTCATAGTGGTGTATATTATCTTTATCTGAACCATAAACTTCTACAACATAATTATAGAGGTCTTTATCTGATAATGGCCAATCATTCCTTAGATTAATAATACCAGCAGATAATATTACAACCCAATCAAGAGATGCTTTTCCATAAAGTTCTTCGGCAACAGTATCTGGTCTTGCACCTTGTACTATTTCATACTTATTAAATACCGTAAAAATATTTTGTAAGTCATCACGAATTTTCATTCTTCTGAATAGATTCTTAGCAGTTACATAACTGGAATTTGAAAGTCTATTTGAAAATGGTGATTGATACTCAAGATTTGGTATCTCCCTAAAATAACCCATTAGTAACCTACTCCTTCTAATCCTTGGTCTTTTTCATAATCCTCTGCATAGATTGGATTAAGCTCTTGGAATGATAATGATAGCTTCATATGAATTGGTGTTGTATCATCATAAGTTGCATAAGTTCCTGCACCAGTATAATTAACCGACATATTTTTCAATGCCATCGGTTTGAATTTATGTAAGAACTTATGATTACTACTACCAGTTTTATATGTCAATTGAAAAACATTTGGTGATTTAATGAACAATCCACTTGTATTTTCCGAACCACTAGATGAATTTCTAGCATTCATATTTGTTTTGAATGTTCTAATTATATTTTTAATTGTTTCACCTTCTTTTTTATCTCTAGGAGCCAAATCAAAATCAAAACTAAATCCTCTTAAAGTAACTCCTTTAAATAAAAGTTCCATATTTGGATTTAAAACTTGACCTTGTGACCTTGATAACATTCCACCAAGACTAGTATTACCACCCATTATATTAACTGCTTTGGATGCAAAGAATGACATTGTTAAACCTTGGGCACTTTCATCACCAGCAAGGTCTGCTATTCCCTTTGCAGTTCCACCAATCATTTTACCAACACCTTCAATTGGTCCTGACTCCATAGCACCTTTTACCATACCAAAACCTTTTGCTGCTAATCCATTAATACTATCCTCACCCCATTCTACATCATTAGAATCTTGAATATTTTCTGGAACAGGAAGGAAGATATATCCTATTGGCTTTTCTATATTTTTTTGTAATCCTTCTGTAGAATTGCCTAATTTGAATGGTTGTTCTCCTTCTTTTCCTCCTCCAATACCAGGTGGTTTGTATTCTACTACTTTAATTTCTAAAAAATCACTATCTTCTTCTAATTGTGTATTTGGATATCTATAATTAAATTTTACTCCACCACTATAATCTGGACCTGCTGGTTTCTGACCATCATCTCCTTGCCATCCTTTTTTAACTCCTTTTGCCATATCAACGGTACCTACAACACCCCATCCTACGGGTCCTGTTGCCATTGCGATATTTCTCCAAACTGCCATTATCGACCTATACGTTTTAACTATTTAGAAGGATTTTTTTAAAAGGTATCATATCAAGGTCATTTAGTTCTTCGGAGTATACTTCATATAGTTGTCCAGCAACTTCATTCCATGTATAATTCCTATAATCATTCCAATGAAAATTGATACCTCTAAAACCCCATCGATAAATTTCAGTTACTGCTACTAAAGGGTTTTGGTCATATCTAATATCTGGAGTTTTTGGATTATATACAAAGAAATAAAAACTACCAACATTAGGAACAGGTGTTACAGTATCATTACAAGCTTCCATCAATTCTAACATTAAGTCATCTGGGTCTTCGGTTCCAATTAAACCATCTGCCACTCCTCTAATTCTATTGGTTTTATCGTCTGTTGGGTAACTACTAGTCATTATTTGATACCTAATTCGTCTTCTGTTAATACTTTAAATTCATATCCTCTATCGAGGCAATAATTCTTTGCTGCTTTCCATTTTGCCTGATTCTTTGCATATTCATAAACTTCGAAGATATATCCTTTCGTCTTTCTCTTCTGTGGTACTGGTTCTACACATTGTTTCTTTGGTTTGATTTCAATAATCATTTTTTTAACTTTACCATTATTTTCTCTTACCTTAATATAAAAGTCTGGAAAATATTTATGAATTCTATTATCAATAGGAGAACGATATGGGAGTACTATTTCTTCACTACACCATTCTAAAATATTACTGTTATCATCACAATACTTCATAAATTTAAGTTCCCATAAAGAACGATATATTATATTGGTAGGATTACCTTTATACTTTCTTGTATGCTTTGGTTTATATTTTCCTTTATAAGACATCTAAATACATTATAAGATAAGTAAACATAAAGTATTTAGATGGTGCGTCCTAGAAAAATAGGTGATTTTAAATCCACGATTGGTCATGTTGCACAAACATCCCATTATCAGGTGTTTTTTGATGGATTGTCGGGAAGTCTATTCAGTCACCTAGCCTCAAAGGGGGTTGATAGAAGATTTATAACAGAAAGAGCTGGATTGCTATGTAATTCTGCTTCTATTCCTGGAAGTACTTTAGGAACAAGTGATATATTTGGTAACTTTACTGGTGTCCAAGAAAAATTTGCCCATACTAGAATTTTTACAGAAATTGTTTTAGATTTTTATGTAGATGCAGATTATAAGATGATTAAGTTCTTAGAGCACTGGATAGAATATATTTCAAGTGGGTCTGAAATTAGTGGTAGTTCAAAGGTTGATAAATCAAATCCAGCATATTTTTATAGAATGAGATATCCTAGAGGTGATAGTGGTTATAAGAGTGATAGTATTAAAATTGTTAAGTTTGATCGTGATTATGATAATGAAATAGAATATAGTTTTATAGGAATGTTTCCTATTAGTTTATCTTCCACTCCTGTTCAATATGGTAGTTCAGATACTCTAAGAGTTAATTGTACTTTTAACTATGAGAGATATGTTGCTGGTAAGAATAAGAGTGTTAATAAAAAAGTATTAGGTAATTTTGAGAATAAACTTCCTGATGATTGGTCAAATGCCTCTAGATTTTTTGGCAATTAACCCCTATAAATAAAAATACTGAAGTGCTATAAACATTATGCCCTTACCAACAATTTCAACTCCTACCTATGAGATGGTACTACCATCCAGTAATAGGAAGATTAAATACAGACCTTTCTTAGTGAAAGAAGAGAAGATTCTCATTATTGCAATGGAATCTGAAGACCAAAAGCAAATTACAACTGCTATTAAAAATGTTATTAGTAATTGTATTTTGACTAGAGGTATTAAAGTTGAGAAATTATCAACATTTGATATTGAATATTTGTTTTTAAATATTCGTGGAAAATCAGTCGGAGAAGAAGTTGATGTTATAATCACTTGTCCTGATGACGATAAGACACAAGTTCCTGTTACCATACCCCTTGATGCTATTAAAGTTATCAAAGATAAAAAACATACTAAAGATATTAAGGTAGATGAAAATTTAACGATGAGAATGAAATATCCATCATTATCTGAGTTTATTCAAAATAATTTTAGTGCAGAAAATGGTATTGGTGTAACAGAATCATTTGATATGATTGTTTCTTGTATTGAGCAGGTGTTTAACGAAGAAGAATCATGGAGTGCTTCTGATTGCACTAAAAAAGAACTTACTACTTTTCTTGAGCAATTAAGTTCTAAGCAGTTTAAGCAGATTGAAACTTTCTTTGAGACTATGCCTAAACTATCTCATACATTAAAGATTAAGAATCCTGAAACGGGTGTTGAAAGTGAAGTTGTATTGGAGGGACTTTCAAGTTTTTTCGCATAGGTATGGCGCACACTGATTTAGCGTCATACTTTAAAATTAACTTTGCCTTAATGCAACACCATAAATACTCATTAACAGAGATAGAAAATATGATTCCGTGGGAAAAGGATGTATATGTTGCTCTATTGGAACAATATATTGAAGAAGAAAATTTAAAGCAACAACAACAAAGTGGCATCTAGTATTTCTCTAAAACCAACACTAAGTCCAGCAATCACTGGAGTAGATCCTGGTACTGGGGAATATATGAGTAAGGCGGATAGAATTGCTCAGTTTAAAAAAACCCGTATAAGTAGAGATAAAGTTTTTGGTAATAATAATACATCATCTGCTCTTGCAAAGATAACTCCTACACAATCTGCTGTTCCTGATGCTGGTGGTGCATTGGTAAAAAAACCTGATGATAAAAGTGGTGGAGGTGGAGATGTTTGGAAGGAAATATCAAATATAAGAAAATCTGTTGAAACACTACAAGAGACTGTAAAGAAAATATCAGATTCCTTATTGGAACAAAAGGAAGATAAAGAGGATGCTGAGAAAAAGAAGAAAAGAACTCTTTTACTAGAAGGTGAAAAGGAGAAGGCAGATAAGAAAGAAGGGTTGTTGGAGAAAATACCCGAAAAGATGAAGAATACCTTATTATCACCAGTGAAAGCTATTGGTGATTCTGTTGGTGGTGTTCTTCAGAAATTACAAGATTTCTTTATGGTTATATTTGGTGGATTTTTAATGGATAAAGGTTTGAAGGCAATTCAGGCATTTATGGAAGGTGATTATTTAAAATTTGCAGGACTTGTTGGTACTATAATTGGGTCTGTTGCTGTTGTTGGTGGTATAATGATGGCTATGAATGGTGCGCTTTTTGCTTTACCTGGTTTGATAGCATCTGTAGCATCTGCACTTGCAACTGTTGGTGCTGCTATAATTGGATTTTTATTATCTCCAGCAGGATTGATAACATTGGCAGTTATTGCTGGTATTGGTGCTGCTGTTTTAGGTGCTAATGCTATAAGAACTGCCATGGCTGGTGGTAAAGAATTTAGAGAGGCGCATAAAAAGAATAATGAGAAATTGAAAAATATGGATTCACTGGGTGTGACATCTGGTGGAAAAATTAAAGTAGATGGTAAGAATGTTGATGTAATGGAGCACGGAACAGATGAACAGAAAGCTGCTTATATGGACTTTAAGGCAGAAAGAGAGAGGCTTGATGGTATAAGAGATGGTATGAATGATGAAATAGATAAGACACATGAGGAATTCTGGAAGAATGTTAGAAAAACTTCTCCACCACATTTTACCACTGCAAGAACACTTCATTGGGAAGAAGCAAGAGTAACATGGGAGGAAAAAAAGAAGGGTATTAGAGATAAATGGGAAGCAAAGATTACTGGAGAAGCAGCACCTGCTGCACCTAAAACTGATGCAAAGGTTGATGGTAAATCATCTGCAGAGGTAGGAGCAACTGGGGGTAAAGATCCTGAAATATCAGGAGTAAAACCACCAACAACACCAGGTCCAGTTGGAGATCCAAAACCTAATGTGGTTGTTAAGAAACCTAATCAACAAGGTGGTGGTCCTACTATGCCTACTGGACAAGGACAATCGACACAAGTTCCTGCTATTGCATCTTCAAATCCCAGTAACTTCTATACATTATATTCTAAAATCAATTATAATTTGGTGAACTAATATGCCAGCACCATTAGCAGCATTAGCAGGAGGAGTATTAAAAGGTGGTTTAGTTAAAGGCGCAATGGTAAAGGGCGTCACTGCAAAAGCAGTTGGTACTAAAGCATTGGTTAAAACCACAACAGTAAAATCAGGTGCAATGAGGGGTGGTGGTGCAATAGTAAGAAGTGGTGGAGGTGCCAGTGGTAAATTGGTTAAAAGTACTGCTAAGACTGATAAAATAGTAAAAGTAAATAATAAAAAGTCATCATCTATTGATAAGAAAAAGTTGATGATGGATGAGAAGCAACGTAAGATGGAGGAAGATAGGAAAAAAAGACAGGATGAGGAAGATAAATTAGAACAATCTAAGGACGCAAAGAAAAAACCAGATGCCAACAGGTCTATGAAAAAACCTGGTGGTATTTTACAAAAGATAATTGACTTTATTTCTACAATATTAATTGGTTGGATTGTTGATAAGATACCAAAATTAATTGAATTTATTAAAAAAATAATTAAGTTCTTTCAAGATATTGGTGATAAAATTGGCAATTTCTTTAAAAGTGTTGGTGAGTTATTTGGAAAACTTGGTAGTGCCATTAGTGGTGTATGGGAAAAAATCACGTCATTTGATCTTAGTAAGGTTGGTGATACTATAAAGGAAAAGTTTAATGGTCTTAAAAATGCATTTGGTAATATTTTAAAGAATATTGGTGAAGGTCTTGGTCTTATTAAAAAGAAAAAGAATGAAGATCCTAAGAAAATAGCAAAGGATGGTAAACTGGAAGAAGGTAAAGCACAAAAACCAGAAGAACCCACAGAAGTGAAAGGTTTAAAGGGAAGTTTAGAGAAGGTTGGTGGAGAAGTATCTAAAGGAAAAGAAAATCTTGATGCTGCACTTGCGGATGCTACTAAGCAAATTACAAAAGTTACTGGGGATGCTGAAGGTGATGCTGGAAAACTTGTTAAAAAAGAAGTAACTCCTACTGAAAAAAAGGTTCCTACTAAAGATAAGAAACCAAAGGCAACTGATACTGGTGTTAAATCTGGTGGTAGTGCTTCACCAACAACACCAATAAAGGGTGAAGATGATTCTAAACAAGTTGAAGTGAAATCTAATAAGAAAACTGATACTGATGCAAAAATTACTCCTACAACCACTACTTCTAAGAAGACATCAACTACTACACAATCTTCTTCATCAACTTCTTCTTCTCCTTCTCCTGCAAAGATATCGGGTACAACATCTTCTGCGCCTGTTTCTAATATAACTCCAGAAAGAAAAGGTCAAGATATTGTTGTGGTTGATGATGCTCCACCTCCTCCAGATATATCAACTCCTGGTGGTTCTTCTTCTACAATATACATTATAGAAGATTCATTAAATAGTATGGTAGACCAACAAATTTTACTAGATTTAGCATATACATAATGTCAGCAGCAAATCCAGCAACCTACGAACAAATAACAATAGAATCTAATGATCAGGAGAGAACTGCCGATCTTAGAATGGGTACTGTTGCATTTGATTATTATGAGGATATATTTTCACCAACTATTACTGCAAGAGTAAGGGTAGTTAATACTGGAGATTCAATGTCTCCAAAAGATGCAACAGATCCTAAAAAAACAGATGGTGCAAAGCAATCAATTTATAATGGTCTTCCATTAAGAGGTGGTGAAAGAGTTATTATTAAAATCCTTGATAAAGGAAATTCTTATAATGGTGGTGAGAAGAATGGTATTGATTTTGCAAAGGATGTTAAGAAATATATGTATGTCTCTAGTATTACTGATGTTATATCAGAAACACAGAGAGAAACTTTTCTATTAAATTTAGTTTCTAGGGAAGCAATAACTAATGAAACTACAAGAGTTTTTAGGAAATATACTGGATCTATTGCTGATTCTGTAGAGAAAATTCTTACTGATACATTAAAAGTTTCTAGATCTCGTCTTTATATGGATGATACTAGTAATAAGTATGGTTTTATTGGTAATAACAGAAAACCATTTAGTGTAATAACATGGTTAGCATCTAAGTCAGTTCCAAAATCATCAGGAGATGGAACAGCAGGATTTTTATTTTATCAAACTCAAGATGGATTTCAATTTAGATCTATTGATGATATGATTAAAGAGGATTCTGTGGCAACTTATGTTTATACTGAAGTTACTAAGAGTTCTATAGAGAGGAATAATGATTATAGAATATTAAAATATAATGTAGATAAGAACCAGGATTTATTGAAAAAATTAAGATTAGGAACATATTCAAGTCAAAGAATGTTTTTTAATCCAAATACGTTTACATTTACTAATCCAGAAAGGGGAAAATTTAGATTACAAGACGATAAGATTAAAAATCTTGGAAAAAAGAAAGTAAAGTCAGAACTTCCTAAAATATCAGATGAATCTGAAAGAACATTGGATGATCTTCCAACTAGAATTCTTTCTGGTGTAATTGATATTGGGACAATGGACCAAGGAGTTTCGCAAGAAGAAAATGCTGATCCTAGTAAGTATCAAGCACAGGCAATTATGAGGTATAATGTATTGTTTACTCAGACATTGAGTATGACTGTTCCTTGTAATACTGATTTGAGGGCTGGTAATATTATTACATGTGAATTTCCTAAGATATCAAGAAAAGATTCTGTAGAATTAGATCCTGATACCAGTGGTAAATATATAATAAAGGAATTGTGCCATCATTTTGATCCAGATGGTTCATATACTTCTATGAAGTTGATTAGAGATACATTCGGATTTTACGGTAGTTAAAAATGATAGACGAATCACTATTAAAAAGTAATTTTATAGGTAGAGATGGTTTCCGTTGGTGGATTGGACAAATACCACCAGTAGAAGTATGGGAAGGTCAGGCCAATAATGAAGAAGGTGGATGGGGAAATAGATATAAAGTTAGAATTTTAGGTTATCATCCATATAGTAAAGGTGATCTTGCAGATAATGATTTGCCATGGGCAGGTGTAATTATTCCACCAACTGCTGGAACTGGTGCTGCAAACTATGCACAGAGTACTAGAATTAAACCAGGTGATATTGTTATTGGATTTTTCTTGGATGGTGATAATGGACAACTCCCAATGATTATGGGGTCTTTTGGTAGAACAAACCAAGTTCCATCTGATGCACCAAGTGAAGCATTTGTTCCTTTTACAGGTTATACAAGTCGTGTTCCACCACCAGATAATACTGTAGCAGCAAGTGAGTCAAATGAGGCGAATACAGAATCTCAAAAATCTCCAAGAACTGCTTCTCAGAAAGTAATTGAAAAACTTAATTCTAAAAAGAAAGAAGGACAATTAAAAGAAATTGCTATTTCTAGTACATTTGGTTTAACAGAAATACCAGCAGATGGTTGTGCGGATAATTTTGTTGGTAGTGTTGCTGGAACAATGGATAATTTATTTGCTAAAGTTGGTGGTGGTGGAGATTTGATGCAGGGTATTGCTTCAGCCACTGAGAAGATACAGAAATTATCAAATGCCCCTGTTACTGCATCAATGAATTCATTGTATGAAAGTCTAGTTCCCAATCTTCAAGGTGGATTGGAAAGATTGTTTGATTCGACATATGCAGCAACATATGGTCCAGTTCTTGCTGCAACTAAATCAACATCTATTGCAGATGCTAGAGCAACATTAGCAGGAATTGCAGCACAGAAAATGATGATTAATCCAATTAAAAAGTTGCAAGATAATTTAGATTGTCTTCCTGGAAAAATCGTTGGTGGATTGGGAGGTGTTGTTAGGGGTTTATTGGAAGATGCACTTTCTAATGTTGTTAATAATGGAGATTGTGTTACTGAACAATTTGCAGGGTCATTATTAAATAATATTAATGATCAAATATCTAGTGCCTTAAAAGCACCTTTAGGTGGAGTAAGTAAAATTTTATCTGCAGGAACGAGTGTTAAAGGTATTCTTGGTGGTGCGTCTAATGCATTTCAATCTGCAGGTAATCTTTTAGATTGTAATCAGTCTGATTCTAACTGTGTTGGTCAAGGTGGAAATAAGAAATGGACAGTTGGTATGGGACCTGGTATGCAATTTGATATATCACAGGTATATAATAATGTAACTAAGAATGCTAATAAAGATTCAATTAAACCAGCAGGTAGTTCAGCATTTTCTAATCCTGATTGTGCTAAGCCATCATTCTGTGCCCCACCTTCTGTTAATATTTTTGGTGGTGGTGGTCTTAATGCTTCTGGTAAAGCAATACTTGGTAATTTTGTTGATGATGATCCAGAATCTGCAGATACTGCAAGAACTGCAAGTATTATTGGAGTTGAATTAGATAATCCTGGTTTTGGATATTTTGATGCACCTCCTATAGTTACATTTCAAGATGCTTGTGGTAGTGGGTATGGTGCAATTGCAAGAGCAGTAGTTGATTATGATCCAGCATCTGAAAGATGGGGTCAAGTTATTGCAATTAATATGATTACTGAAGGTGAAAATTATCCTGTTGTCAGTGATAATTCTGATGCAATAAATTCGGATGAAGTTCAGATTGGTGTAGTTGAAGCAATTATTGTTGATGGTGGAAGTGGGTATGAAGATGCAGTAATAAGTGATGGTAATACTGAGTATAGTGTTACTATTGATAATGGAAAAATCATATCTGCAATACCAATAAATAGTATTGAAATTACTAATCTACCTAAGATAACTGTGACTTCTTCTACTGGAAGTGGTGCATTTATCAAACCAGTTATTGGTAAACTACCACTTTCTCCACAAGGAGAAGTTCTCCAAATCATAGATTGTGTAACATAGTATGGCAGAAAAACCAAATCAAAATTGGGAAGCTAGGGATATTGATAGTCGAGGTTCTAAATTTAGAATCGATGTCAATAATCCTCAAGAGGGAACTGATGGTCCAAATGCATACATTCAGTATGGTGTTACTGAGAATAAAGATAGGCAGTTTTCAGCATTAAGTGAATCTGGAACATATAGACTTCATAATGAAAAAAGTATGGAGATTGTTGCAGGATCAAAAAACTCAAAGTCAGATCAAACTATAAAGCTTACTTCTGCGAATGGTGATATTACAATAACAGTATTAGAGAATGGTCAGATAAAAATTCGGGGTAGTAGTGTTGTGATACAGGCAGATGATGATATTAATCTCAGTGCTGGTAGAAATGTTACTATTAAAGCAGGACAAAGAATACTTCTGAGAGCATTAAAGGCAGATGCACATGCTCTTGTCGGTAATTTAGTTCATAGTATAGGTTCTTGGTTAGAAAGAATTTTTGAACCCACACAGGTGGGTGTTGATTATCTTAGAAATCCACCTGCAGGTGATGATTTCTTAAAAGGTCCAGTTGTTCCTGGTGTTGGTGATGTTGCTGATGCAACAGACGCATCTAAATTATCTAGGAAAGAACGTATTCAACAACGTATGAATGATCTTAAGGAAAGATATGGTACTACAAAAACTGATCTAAGTGGTAAGTTTGGAGCTGCAGGTAATACGCAAACTTTTGGTGGTCGAGGTGGTAGTACATATGATCAATCAGGAGGAGGTTAATAAATGGCTAACGATAGAAGTGTAACAGGAAATGAAGCCCAATTTAATGAGAAGGTTTTCTTTTTAAAAGATGTTGAAATTGCTGGAAATTTAATATCAAATGAAGAGATAAACAAAACTGATTTAGAGGTTGATGACCTAACTGTAAAGAATAATTTATACAGTAATGGTAATTTTCTTGCTATAGGTGCTGGAAATACATTTACAAAGAGATTAGATGTTGGAATAGGTGGGACATTATTTACTGCTATTAATGCTGATGATGGTGAACCAAATCATCAAGGTAGAGTAGGTATAGGAACAACGCAGCCTGATGGATTATTTCAGGTTGGTAATGAATGTTTAACTGTTGTTGTTAACCCATGTAGAGTTGGTATAGGAACTACACAACCTGATGCAAGATTGCAGGTTAATTCTAGATTTAATTCTCTTAATGTTACTTCTGATGGTAATGTTGGACTTGGAACTACACAACCAAGTGCAAAATTCCAACTTGGATTAGGAAATACTTCTCTTTCAATTACTGGATTTGGATCTGTTGGTCTTGGTATAACAAATCCATTAACAACATTCCATGTAGATGGTAATAATTCTGCATTTACTATTATTAGTGGTCTAAGTACAAATACATTAAGAGTTGGTATTGGTACTACGATGCCATACTCTACTCCAAATACATCAGCAAATCGAACAGATGCTGGTGGTGAAAATTTAATTGATGATTCTGCAAATGGTACATTAAGACTTTCTGTTGATGGAAGTGTTGCTATTTCTAAAAATATTTACGACTCTGCTGGTTCTCCAGGTGCAAATAATTGGTGGTTAAGAAGAGATGAATATGGAATAAGATGGGTTGCAGTTGAACCAGAAAGATCTGATGGAATTTATCTTCAAGATGAGGGAATTTATATTCCTACTGCTGGTGCTGCAGCATCTTTCTCAACTTTAAATTTTGTACAAGTTAATAGTTTAGGTGTAGGAACTGATACCTTAGTACCTACTGTTGGTGCTGGTTTAAAACAATTTACTGGTGATATTAGTAATGGTTCACCTATAATTACGAATATTGGTGGTACAATTCCTGCTGTAGACGATATAATCAATATTGTAACTGGTAATGATAGTGTAACACTTACTGGTGTAGTTAAGGTTCAGAGTGTAGATAGTACAACACAAGTTACACTTGATACATCATTTGGTGGATCTGGTTCTGCAACTAATGTTTCATTCGTTGGTAATCCTAATGAATATGGTGCTGCTGGTTTATCTACAATATTCACCAATGATCTTTGGGGATTTTCTGGAACTGGTGATAATGCATCCATTTATAGGATGACTCAGGTTGGTATTAAGAATAATGCTCCATCATATGATTTAGATATAACAGGAAATCTTCATGCCACTTCTAATGTACAATTTGATAATACCTTAGATGTTGAAGGTGTTGTTAATTTTAATGATGTTACAGAGGCAACTGCTTCTAATAATGGTGGTGCATTAACGGTAGATGGTGGAACTGGTATTGTTGGTAAATTATTTGTTGGTAAAGAGACTAAAATAGAATCTACTACTGATGCAACTGGTTCTGATGCAGTATCAGCATTATGGGTAAAGGGTGGTGTTTCTATTAAGGAAAAATTATATGTTGGTAATGATACTAAGGTAGAAAAGGATACAACATCCACGAGTCCTGAAACTGGTGCTTTACAGGTCGTTGGTGGTGTTGGTATACAGGAAAATCTATATGTTAAGGAATTAGTTAGATTCGAAAAAGATCAAACTTCAACAAATAGTTCATCGGGTACATTAGTTGTTACTGGTGGTGTTGGTATTGGTGAGAATTTAAATATTGCAGGTATTACTAAAGTTGAAATTAATACTCAATCAGAGAGCACTGCTACTGGTGCATTACAAGTTGAAGGTGGAGCTGGTATTAAAGGTAATGTATATGTTGGTGATAATGTAGATATTGCGGATAATTTAAAAGTCAGTAAAACATCTGAATTTGTTGGGTTTGCAACTTTTGGAGATGATATAGGTGTTGCTGGTGTATCAACATTTGTAGGATTTTCTACATTTCTTAGTAATATAAATGTTGGTGGAGGTTCCACAACCGTTGGAGTTGCTACTTTTCTTAATGAAGTTGGTATTGGTGGAAGTGTAGTTGTTGCTGGTCTTTCTACTTTTATTGGGGTTTCTACGTTCCATAGTGAAGTATATGTAGCAGATAATGTTGTTGTTGCAGGATTTTCTACATTTATTGGTGTTAGTACATTTAAAGATGCAGTAGGTATTGGTTCAACTTTAACTTTAGAATCTCATATTAAAGATATAAATGATAGTATTGGAGTTGGTGTTGCTCAAACTGATTGGCGTTTAGCATCTGTAGGAGCTGGTGTATCATGGAGACCATCTGGTGTTCAGACTAAGAGAACTATTTGGGTTACTAAGAGTGGTAATGATAATAATAGTGGTTTATTAGAGGGTGATGCAAAAGAAACTATTGGTGCTGCAGCAGCTATTGCAAAAGAAACTGACACAATTAAAGTAAGACCAGGTGTTTATTATGAAAATAATCCAGTTGGTCTTAGAACTGATGTTTCAATTACTGGTGAAGATTTAAGATTGGTTACTGTAGTTCCTACAAACCCACTTAAAGATGTTTTTCATGTAAGAAATGGATGTTTAGTTGAAAACTTAAACTTTGCTGGATTGACAACTTATACAAGTCATTTGGGTGCTGGTGCTGTAGCATTCCCACCAGATACTGATGCTGATAAGGCAAATACTGGATATATTTCTCTTGGTCCATTTAAAGTTCCTGGTGAGAAAAGATATAAGAGTCCTTATGTAAGAAACTGTACCAACTTTATGACAGAAAGTATTGGTATGAAAATTGATGGATCTCATGCTACTGCACAAACATTTGGGCAAGATCTTAAATCTATGGTTTGTGATTCATTCACACAATATAATGAAGCGGGTATTGGTGTATCACTTACGAATAATGCTTATGCACAATTAGTTTCTATATTTACTATTAATTGTGACATAGCAATATATGCAGATACTGGTGGTCAGTGTGATTTAACAAACTCTAACTCATCATTTGGTAATTTTGGATTAGTTGCTGTTGGATTAGGTTCAACACAATTTACAGGCATTGTAAGTAATACCAATCCTGCAGGAGATATTATTGGTAGTACAAATGCTGGAGAACAAGATACTGTTGTTTGTGCTGATGTTTTTGATGAAGATAATAATCCAAGAAGACCTTTTGATGGTCAGGCATTATTCTTTAAGATTAATCTGGATAATTATCCAGATGTTCAAGGAAGTGGAATTTTAGAACAACCATTAACACAATTAGAATCTATTAAATTGAATGATGGTGTAGATTTAAGTGGATTTAGTGCAATAGATCCTCCTAGTGTTATTATTAGAGATGCTGATGGTATCCAAGAACCTAAAGGACCACAAGGTATTATTGCGGAAGCAACAGCTACGGTAGATGCTCAAGGAAATCTTACTGAAATTGATGTGATTGCACAGGGAAGAAATTATCTCCCCACACAAAATATTGAGGTTTCTATTGAAGGTGATACCAGTCTTGCAACAGCAGTAATGAATCCAATATATTATACTGTTGATGCTGCAACTAATGTTGTTGAAAGTGGAAATAAAACTGGATTAACAACAATTACATTTAATGAATTTATTCCTTATGAATTATTTCCTGGAGATGAATTCTCACTAAAAAGAATTAGTCGTATACTGACAAGTTCTCATTCATTTGAGTACGTGGGTACGGGAACAGACATAAATAGATCAACACCCCTACAGGGTGCAATACCTATAAAAGCGAATGAAATTGTTCCTACAGATGGGGCACAAATACCATTCACTTCTACTGACCAAAAAGGTAATTTTGATATTGGTGAAGGAATTCAAATTGATCAAACTACATCTACTATTCGTGGTCGAGATTTTAGTAGAGCAATCCAAGCAGAAGTTACACCTTTAATACTAGCATTGAGATAAAATATGGCAGTCGCACCACTAAATAAATTTTTAACTATAGCAGTTCCAATTGCTCCAGGAGAACAGACAATATACACTGCACCCACAGGAACATCTGCAATTGTTTTGTTTGCACAAGTTTCTAATGTAGGAATTGACACATATCCAACAGTTACATTTACACATAGAAGAACTAGTGTAGCAACAAGAACGGCAGGTAATGTAAGAAATAATAGACTTATTAAAGATGGTGAAATTCCACCAAATGATGCATTAATTTTAGTTGATGGTAGATTAGTTTTAGAGAGAACGGCAGTAGTATCAGATTCAATTGTTATTAGTGGAATACAGACTGGTATTACAACAATTACTGATGCTCAATATGATAATGTAAGTGGAGTTACTACAATAACAACAATAGATCCACATGAATTTGCTGTTGGTAATCAAATAACCATGACAGGTATTGCATTCACCTGTCCTTCAACTGCAGGACTTACAAGTGCTATTTTTCCTGCACCACAAGCAGCATTTACAATTACAAATGTTGTTGCACAGGATGGAAATGTAGGAATATCTAAAACATTTATTGTTAATACTGGTATTGTAAAAGGATTACCTCATACTTATAGACCAGCACTCCATCAATTTGTTCGTTCAGAAGTAGATTCTGTTCAGAGAGTTGGTGGTGGAGGTGGTAGCTTAAAACCAACAGCAGCATCATACAACCCACTTTCTGGTATTGTTACCTTTACTGCAGAACATAATTTTTCAAACCCAGAAACATATACTGCAACAGATTCTAGTGTTACTGATTATGATCCTGGTACAGGTGTCTTAACAATTAAAACAACTGCTACACCATCACCTAGTGGTTGGCAAACTGGAGATATGGTTTTATTTGAAGAAAATTCTCTTACATTTTCTTGTAATTTTGGTTCAGGAGGTAGTAAATCATATCCAAGAGTAGCATCAGGTTCAGGAGGCATTACAGATCCTTTTTATGGAAAGTTTATCCCAGTTACTAGAGTTAATGATACTACCTTTACATGTAATGTAGGTGCTGCTGGCATATCTAATAATCATACATTCCAATCATGTATAACTGGTTCAATAAAAAGACAAACTGTAAAGGTTGGTCTTGCAACAGAAGGATTTGTATTTAAGTGTTCACAAGATAATTATCTAACAGAGCACAAATATCCTAGAACAACTGACCCAGCTCATTGGGGTAGTGCTTCTGATGAGATATACGTTAATACTCCTGGTGCTCATACTTTTGTCGATTGTATTGCTGATGGAATCAAAGTTAAAGATACTGCTACAAACACGACGCAATCATTTACTGCAACAGATTCTAATGTTACTGGATATAATCCTCTAACGGGTGATTTAATACTCAAGATAGGAAGTAGTCATAGTTATGATACTACTGATACAGTTAGAATAGATAAAGGTGCACTTAAGTTCACATGTGATAAAGATGCCAATCAAACAGAACATGTTTATCCAAGAATTACAGATCCAGTATATAATAAAGATATTGCTATTACTAGTGTCAGTCAAGGAAATGGTACAATTACGGTTAATGTTGGTAAGGCTAATGAATTTTCAGTTAATGTGGGAGTATCAACTGCTGGTGGATTAGTTGGTCCTCTGCAAATGGAAATGGTTTGTAGTATCCTAGAAAACTCAACAGCACAGTAATAATATGCCTAAGTATTTTAGTGGTAGAGTAAAAAGAACTCCACAAAGTGGATTAACATCTGATAGGTATCAGTATCTTGGTTTAGATCAAGCAGAACCAAATTTAGGTGATCCACCTGAAGTTGATAA
>CEUO01036796.1_pt1 | contig 17596 bp, 16 predicted proteins | sample 531391 | NCBI WGS metagenome assembly CEUO01 (sample SAMEA2622799, study PRJEB7988) | marine metagenome | isolation source: saline water (ENVO:00002010), including
ACTAAGAGAATTAATTGGCAATGTAACTTTTTGAGATCTTTTTTTAGCCATCAGGTAGTCCTCTCCATTGTCTTCTTACCCATGCATCATTGTATCCTCTGTTTCTATTTCTGTAAACAGCCTTATAAACATTTGGATCACCAGTTGTTAATATATTTTTATTATGATCAGTAATATCTTTAGCCTTAGCATTTAATTTAGTTTCCATTTCTCGCTGGGCTAATAAACTATCTACATTTAAATCTCCTACAGTTATTCTTTGATACTCTCTAACCGCAGTATCTATAATCGAAGTTTGCATAGCGGTATCTATTGCTTCCCAAGGAATAAAATATATAACTTCTACATTTCTTCCATCTGTAACTTTTGTAGTATCCCAACTTAATGTATCATTAGTTAAGTTTTTTAAATATATTTTCTTTTCACTTTGATTAAAGTAATCAGCACCATCTATTAATATATTATCAGCATCGTATTCATAATCTCCTTCATCATATCCATTTATATATCTTGCAGATAAAATAGTTTTACTAGTAGGTCCAGTTTCAAGATCAAATATTTCAGCATTTTCTTGTAATATTATTTTATCTGATGCTAAATTAATAGGTAAAGAATAACTTGCTGTTGTTCCTGCTTTATCAGTATACGATACAGAGACAGTATCATTAGTACTATACTTTTGTCCAGAAGATACTAATGTAACTTCAGACGGTTGAACATTAGAAACTTTGGTAATATCAAATACACTAGAAACATACGAGCGTGTAATAGCAGTAGTATCTGAATCAAGTTTAACTCTCATACCTTTGGTTATTATATCCGAAGTATCATCTTGTTGATCATTAACTGCATATACTAAACCGCTTACAATAGGATTGGCATCCCCTCCTACAGTTCCTCGAACATTAAAGTTTGTGCCATCTTGAATAACAGGACTGCCAGTAGCAGAAACAGTTTGAGTAACAGCAAACTCTGTAAGATTAGTAGTTACGGTAGGATAATTAGTATCATCATCTACCATTTCATTGCTATATCCCCAACCATAACTAGTAAAGGCATCAGAACCAACGTGATCGGTTTTATCTTTATATCGTAAAGTTAATCCTGAAATAGCCCCATCTGTAACTTCTGCTGCTCTAAAAACCACAGGTATTGTAGACGAAGCAGGAGATTTTACAGTAAGAACATCCCCAACTACATATCCAGTTCCCGGATTTACAAAAGAAAAGTCAGATATAACACCGTTTAAAACTTCACTAATATATAAACTAGCTCTTGCATCTACACCACTAGTAAAAGCGGAGGCTACAGAGCCACTAATATGATCATTAAATCCACCTCCTACAGTAATAGTAGTATTACCAGCTGTACCACGAGCTACTTGTGTTATAGTTAATACATTAGAAGAAGCCCCAGATATTGCAACAGTAAATCTACTAGTGCCGTGTCCATTAGAATGATCAATAGCAGCCTTTAAAGCAGTTGCCATTTCAGCATGTGTAGGACTTCCATCAACTGCAAAAGCAATATTATCATTTGCAAGGACTGTGCCATTGGCAGAAGAACTTGCTTCGTATGTTTTAGTTGTGCCATCAGTAGATATTAATTGAATAGTTGCAGCAAGATCACATCCTTCACTAAAAGTAAAAGAAACTGATGCAGCAGTTCCCGCAGAAGTATCGTTTATTTCGTATTCTTGAGTAGTAGAGGCAGCATAATTTGCACCATTATGAACAAGAGTAGCTGTTTCAACCACTCCAGTATATAAAGTTTCGTCATCAGCAGCATTGTAAGTGCTATTACCATCCTTTGTATAAAAGAAAAAGGACGGAGCAAAGTTTGATTCAGCACTTAAAGCTCCACTTGTTGGATAAGAAGGATCAGCTACTGTATTTTTATTAGTACTAGTTATTTCTCTTTTCATTTTTAAAAGAGGACCTGTAATAGCTCTTGTGCTTATTGGAGCACCCGCAGAACCATGAGTAGTACTGGTTACATCAGCATCAATATAACCTAAATTAATTGTTAAAGCTACAGATTCAACTCCTCCGGTTACTCTTTCTAGTTTAAAACTATGTGCTGTTCCTGTTGCTGCTTCTTTTTCATACCCATACCCACTATCCACAATACATTCAATATCAACATTACCATCAGAATCTTCGAGCCCTTGAACAATTGCATTCTTAACGTCTGTTCCTGTATCCCAAACAATATAATATAACTGACGACCCGCACTACCAGTACCGTAATCAAAACCATAGCTACCCCCAGTTGCTCCAACCATGTTTTTTAATCCAAGTGCGTTTAGATGTCCAATAGAACCGACATCATCATTTGTTGTGCCACCGTGCCATAGCCCTTCTCCTCTATAATCAGAAGAAGCTGGCATAGTTTTAATTTTTTGTATGCCCAAAGCAGATACAATAGATCTTCCAGACTTATGATCAGATGCTGCTATAGTATAACTAAAGCTTTTCTTTTTCTGAGCGGTACTTGTTTTAGCAGGAACTGAAGTGGCATCAGGAAAATCAAATGTAATAACATCTCCTGTTTCCCAACCATATCCTCCGTCTACTAATTGAACATCTATTATTTTATCTGCTATTTCAATAAATTTAACTTTACATTTTGCTCCAGCTGAACTTGCTGTAGTAGAAGTTAAAATAGTACCAAGAAATCCAGTAGCTGTATAAGCAGCAGTACCATCGCTAGTTAAGTTTTTAGATATTTGATAATTAAATATAGTAGGATTTAATACTTTAGTATTGACATACCCTTGTATTTGACAATGATAAGAATTACCATCGTCTCCTGTATAACTTGTAGGTAATGTATAGTTTCTAGATGTACCGTCTAATTGAGCAACAGCAGCATCAAAAGTGTACCACGTTCCCGCAGTAAATTTATCAGAATCTAATTCACCGGCATCTTCTAAACAAAGACTTGTATTACTATCAGACTCGATATCTGGAGGTAATACATTATTTTTAATAGTAGTTGTTACTGTTGATCTACTTGTTGAACTTAAATCAGCATAACTACTTTGATAAGGAGGGAATAGAACATAAGTTCCTGCTGAATTAAGTTTCCCTCTGTCTTTAAAATCTCCTAAAGTTTTAACAACTCCATCAGATAATGTTAAATTAACTCTTGCATTTTTACCTGTTCCTGATCCACTTAAATATTCAATACTTTGATTGCTTACTTTTTTAGCATCGTAGTTAGCACCGGGATATGATTTGGTATTTGTAGTAGAAATATTCCAAAAGTTATTAGTTGCATTAGTTACAGAAGTGCTTGTATCTAAAAGAACACTAGAATTTGTTTTCTGCGGAGCAGTAGATGCTGAGCCATCTTCAAAGAATTTTAAGGCTCCATCACTAGCAGTAACCACACACTGTACTCCACCGGCATTATATTCTTCAGCACCCCAACAACTAGTATTACTGGTAGTATTAGCAGCACTTACTGAATCCCAGATCCATCTACCAGCACCAGAAATAAGAGGAGTTTCAAAATTATAAGTACCACCATGATTACTATGGGCTCCAAAGGTAGCAGCAACTGGTTTAATTCTAACAATATCTCCAGTAGTAAATCCACTTCCGCTATACTGCGGATCAATACTAAAGCTTTCACATACTCCCATAAGATACGCAACATCCGCAGTGATTCCTGTTTCTGTTCCATTTAATGTTTTTACTTTAACAGCATCAGAAGTTGTAGTAGTTCCAAACATATTAGAAACAGCATCATGTCCTGAGTCGCCTTCTTTTATTTGTTTAATCCAGTTCTTACCAAATGAAGATAGTATTAAACCATCAGAAGCAATAGTATTTGCAGTAAACTTAACATCAATTTCCAAGCCAGTATCAAAAGTAAATCTTGAAGCTGAACCTGAATCTAGTATTGCGGTATTAGTTGTTGTAGTAGTAGGCAATCCTATACTTATAACTGAACCATGAAAAAACTTTTTAATATCTTTATTATGTAATATGCCCCTTAACTGATAGTCTCTAACAGTTTCATTAAAAACATATTTAGCTATCGTCAAATCAACGGCTTGTTCATCTTCAAGCCCTGTAACCATTTGCTCCCCACTGTTGAGGAGCATTCTATTAATAGCTTCTAACTTAGAAATCATTCCCATTATAGTGCTCCTTATAAAAAACTAAAAACCCACTCTCCCCTTTCGAGGAGAGAGGGCGAATGTCAATATAATATTATAAATTAAAATAATATAATTATTATGACTTAACAAATGCTCCCGGTATTGCACCAAGACCAGCAGGAATATTATTTGAGTATGCAATATCAAGAGCAGGAGCTCCATTAAATAGTGCATTTCCATACAGGTCAAGAAGAATACAGCCCGAAGCTGCATCTAAAGGAGCACTGTTGTACTCTACTAATGTTAAATCGTCAGTATCAGTTTCATTCATTTCTAATGCACCGCCACCAATAGCATCAACTTCAGCAGTTGCAGAACCTTTGTACTTGATACCATCAAGGACAACACCTGTGCATTCTGGTTTAAGAATACCAGTACCGCCCATCATAGAAGCAACAGTAAAGGTAGTATTTCTACGAACATCATCTACTGTATCAACTTTAAGACCTTGTAGTCTAATAGAAGCAATAGATGAAGCTGTAAACATAAGTGCTTTAATACCAGCTTCAAGACCTTGAACATTGTACTTGTCTTCACCAATAACTGGTACAAGATTAGTATCAGGTGATGCCCCAGGATTTGTAGCAGCAACAGTTGCATAGTTTGCAACAGGTAAGTGGTTGCTCTTAACAATAGTAACACCCATGTAAACTAGAGTATCACCTAGTCCAAACATACCTTGAGATAAACCAGCACCTAAGCCACCCATGTCTTCAGTTCCACCGAAGAAAGGTCTACGACCGCCATCATCAAGATCGCCGGTTGCACGAGCGACACCAAGAGCACGGATATCTTGGAAAGTTCTTGGTTCAACTACTAAGAAGTATGGTTCTTCAGGAATGTTAGCTTCTTGTTGACGTACTAAGAAGTCTTCCACATATTGAAGAAGTTCTAAAGCAGCTGTAGTTCTATTTGCAGCAGATGCAGTGCCACTTCCTAAGTATTGGAAGTTGTCACGAGTTCTAGCAAATCCAAACTGGTGTCTTGGTTGCATGCCTCGTGTACTAGCTACACCCGCAGTAACAGTTCCCCATTTAGTTGAAGCGGAACCTGTACTGCCTCCGTCTGCTTCGTCAAAAGCTAAACAAAGTGTAGTAATAGCACTTTTTTCAAGCTCAATACTGTTACATACAGCACGAGCTACGAAAGATGCAAGTTGTCTATCACGAGTAGAAGCAAGACGCAAACCAGCTTGACGTGCAAGCTCTGCTCTGTATTCCCACTGTGATACCATTTGGTCAATGTTGTCTAGCTCAAAGTGAGCAGCCATTGGACGCTTGTCCAAAGTAACAACAAATGAATCTGAAATTGGTGAGTTGCCGTCTTTATCGCTACCACCACCAAGCTCTTCACCCGCAGACCAGACAGCGTTAAGACCTACTGTACCAGTGATTGGGAACTCCATTTGCATGCCACTTGCAATGGATCTACTTGTAACCATTGACTCAAACATATTATATTCGTCATACGCATTGATGACTTCACCCGACCATATCGGGAGCCACAAACGACCCGGAGCACCCGGAGTTGTAGCAGTATGGAGTGAAGTATCTGCTCGATACCCGATATCTCCATGAAGCAAAATTTGATCTGAACTAAATGCCATGATCAATCTCCTTTTATCATATATTATAAATTAAATAAAAAAAATTAAAAACAATATACGACATCTATCTTAGAATTATTCTTTCGAGTTCTTTGATAAAAGGAAACCATTCAATATCCCCTAAGAATATTTATTGTTTCAAACGCATTAATTAAAAGTGACCCTGTATAATTCCTTGAGAAACATTAACTCTTTGTTGTACAGCTTCTCGGAATCGAGGATCAACTTTGTATCTTGGGTTTCTCATATCTGCTATCATCTCTTGTTGACTTGCATACCCTACAATTTGTTTAGCTTTAGCCTCGCTCGCTTGTCTCCTGTTTGGAGTAGGTGATGGCTCTTGTTGCCTCATACTAGAAGCAGCTTGATTGTAGCGTTGTTGTAGCCCCATAAGAGTGGTAGCATAACTAGGAGAGCGAAGCTGTGAATTAATAGCATCACGCTCCGCTGGCTCAAGATTATCTCTTGCCCAGCCTAAAATATTATTGAGGTTTTCTTCACCTCCAACGTGACCCGCAGCAGTACGGAAAGCTTCTTTACTAGCTGCTTGTCTTCCATAAACAAAATGATCAATTACTTCGTCAGTAACACCCATCTTTGCTTTGATTTCATTTCTACTCTCTGGAGTCAATGCTCCATTCGATTCAATTTCTTCTCCCCATCTGTTCCATTCGTTTACAGTAACTTTATCTAAAGAAGTTTCTGTTTGCACTGGTTCTGGTGGAGCATCAATTTGCAACTGCTCGCCTTTTTGTGGCTCAGCTACAGGTGTTTCCACGGCAGGTTTATTTGCATTAGGATCATAGTTTGGATTTGCTATTCCATTTTCATTATATTGAGTCTTAAGCTCTGCAATTTCTTGACGAGCTTGAGTATAATTTTTCTGTGCTTCAAACAAACTATTAAACCATGCATCCGCTGTTTTAAAATTAGCGGGTATTTCCTTACCCTGATCTCTAACATGCGAGAGGAATGCCTTTTTCTCATGATTATATTGTGCAACATCTTCTTGAGGAATGCTTTCTGGTATTCCACTCTGAGATTGTTCCGGTGTAGATTGTTCCGCAACCAATTGTTCCGTTGGAGTTGGTTGTTCTGGAGTCTGTGGAGTCTCATTACTTTGCTGATCAGTCATCTATTTCTCCTGTTTATCTGGCAGACGCACTGCCAAAATAAAATCCTATAATTGCAAGCAATGCTTGCCTGTTTTCTTCTGCAAAGAGATATCCATTAATCTCTTTAAATACAGTTTTTTCTTCGCCTCCGAAAAGACCGAATAAAATTTCACCTGATTTTTCTTTTACTTCAACAACAATAGGTAAGTCAAACATTGGAGCTAAGAATGGAGCATACATACAAGCAAATAAAACTGAAAGAACTATAATCCTTCTAGTTAATTTACCTGCATCAATGCCAACTCTTTTAGCTGCACTATTCGCAGTATCATCTGAAGCTTTTTGAGCTTGCAATGCCAGCTTCATTCTTTCCTGCTCGTTTTTTCTTTTCTCAGCTTGTTGTTTAAAAATAAATCCAACAGCTGAACTACCTAACATTGTTAAAACATCAGGGGTTAACATATCAAACATCGTCAGTTCTCCTCATCAACATCTGGTTTAATGGGGAGATGATCTCTTGGATGATGATTAGGAAGATTAGTATAGATCTTTAAGTTAACAGGCGTACCCATTTCTTTTTCTATTTTCCACATATAATAATTTTCAGCTGTGGTAAATATAAGCATAGTTAATAAACTACCAGAAAAGATTCCTGCAAAAAAAGATATAAACTTTTTCTTAATCATTTTTTATCCCCTTTAGATTTTGTGGTGAATACCTTGGCAACCTTACGCAAGATGCTGCCTTTTTGTTTATCTTTATCTTTACTACAATTACATCCCATATTAATAACTCGGTCTGTTTATGTCTACAGGTGTATGTCGTTTTGGTTTTCTGTTCAAAGATTTAAAAACAGAACTTATTTTTCTACCCGCAGCAGATATTTTTTTATTCATTTCTTGAGATTTTTTATAATACCTTGCTTTACCGGGAACAGATGTCTGTGCATCAGACCATCCTTTCCATACTTTTTTGTCATCTACTTTAGGTTTAGGTCCGTACCCACTAGTATTACTAGTAGTAGCTTTCTTTGTAGCTTTTTTTACATTTGCTTTTCTTTTTTTCTTAGGAGGTCTCCCCACTTTTTTACCATATGTTCCTTTACCCATTGGCATAATTATACTCCTTAATTAATTAACTCTTGTGCTTGTTGAGCAACTTGCCCAATATTAGTACCACCTGTTTGGTCTTGAATATCTTGTTGAGCTGCTGCTTGAGCAATATTACCTACTGCTGCTCCACCTTGTGAAGCTAGTTGCTGTAACATTTGTTGTTGCATTTGCTCTTGTTGCATAGCTTGTTGTGCCTTAGCTACTTCTTCTTCAGATTTAATCCAATTATCTGGATTAAACCCTAGAGTACTAACTAAAGCTTGACCAAAGGCATCCCATTTAAAAGTAGCAATTGATTCTGGAGGAAGGTTACGAACCATTTCTCCCAATTGCATTAACTTCATAAGATCTGATTCTCTATTTAAAGCTTGTAACCCAGTAACAATTTCTACATCTAAGTTTCCTTCAGTTGTAAAGAATTGTTGATACAATCTTTTATCAATAGAACCATCATCAACCATAAGATAAACAGTTCTATTTAATATAGGTATAAATAAATCTCTAGCGATAGCACTAAATGCACCGCCTAAAATATTTTCTAATTCTTGTCCTATTTTTTTAACGGCTGTAGCTGTTACACGATCTCCCGAAGGGATTGAAGCTGAGTCTAAAAGAAAAGCTTGTCCAATTTCTCTTCTCATTTTTTCAACAGCAGCGGAAACAGCTTGTATTTGTGGACTCATAGTGGCTGCTGGACTAATAGCTTCAATGTCTTCTCTTCTAGCTGCAATCCATTGACCATTAGGAGCAACTCCTACATCATCAATATCAGTAATTCCAGCTGGATCTACTGCCATCCAAAAAGTAGAACTAGCAGCCATTCCTTCAATCATAGATCTTGTATAATTTTCTAAGGTTTCTATATCACCTATTAAATCTTCACAATGAGATCTAGAATACGGCTCGCCAGCTATAGAGTTCCATCTTAATACTGCAAGAGGAAGGACATCATAAGAACCAGACTCTACAATTTCACCGTCTAATTCTTTTTCTGCTATCCATTTACCTTTTTCATCTTTATATATTCTATTAAACTCTACATCGTAACCAGATCTTGAGTAAGATATTGACCCTGTTGCTGGTTCTTCAATATCTGCATCTTCTGGTTTAGATACAAATTCTAAATAAATAAGTTCTAATAAATCACCATTCACATCTCGTCTAACAACATAGTGATCAAGACGAATATTTCTAAAAGTATAATCATCTTCTTGAATAATTAAAACATCTCCAACAATAATTAAATGTTGAAGAGCTTGAAATAATACTTCTCTCATATTCTGACTTGTTAGTTTTTTATAAACTTGGTAACTTAAATTATTAAGATAAACTTGTGTTTCACTAGAAGGTTCTTGTCCCCCTTTAAGATTAAATCTAAAGAAAGGAGAATCATCTAAAGGTAAAAGAGCGTGTAAAATACGAGAAGACATAGCAGTTACGCCACGAGCAGAGACAGAAGAAAATGGTTTATTTAAAGAAGTATCGTCAGTATAACCTTCTGGAGGAAATATAGATGGAATAGTTAGCCAAGAACAATGCCTTGCTCTTTCTAATTTTGCATAACGAAAGCCATCTAACTTATGAAATCTTTCTGCTATAGTTTTCTCTTTCATTTAATTACTCCGGTCTAGGAATTTGAATAGAATCTGGTCTATCTCTATAAATTGATTCTGCTGCTCGTGTTCCAACATTTCGTTGGGCAGCAACTTCTTCTTGAACAGCTCCTTCTTGTGCTTCAATTTCAGCTTTCTTTCTTTTAGCTTCTTCTTCTGCGGATTTAATTCTAGCTAACCTTGCTGCTTCTCTTTGAGCTTCTCTTTCGTCAGCTTTTTCTTGCATCAACATAGTATTTTGTTGCATTCTTTCAAACTGACGTTGTTGCATTTGTTCCATAGCTCCGTAATCTGTTTTTGGTGCTTTGCCTCCACCCATTTTATTTTACCTCCCTTTTACTTGTTGTTTTCTTATGGACTTTAGTTTGTTTATTACGTCCCGTTGTCCCCCTCGAAACGCCCACTCCTCCCTTGTCGTCAGGTTGCTGTACTCCATCGGTGGATACAGTAGATCCAGTTCCTTTATTACTTGATCTTCTATCAAGGGCATCCGTTCTTTCAGAGATTTTTTGGACATTTTGTTCTAGCCTTTCTATTTTATTAGTTAGTTCTTGTATTATCCCCATTAAATGTTTTTCAGTTTGTGATAAAGCTCGACCAGCCCCATACATACTTCTTATAAATGCTTGTGTATTCATTTCATATCTCCTGTTAAATCGGTAATCTCACAACCACCTGCACTACAAGCAAGCTCTTTGCTATTAGTTGTAGTATCTTCTTTTTCATAATTTTTTAATTGAGTCCAATCAATATCAATTGGTAAATTATCTTCCATCTCAAGAAAACTTTTATAATCTTTTATTTCTTCAAATGGAGCTTGATCATATACATGATCTTCTTTTGGTAAGAAAGATATTCCACTTACCCAATTCCAATTATTCCAAACCCAGTTTCCTATTTCTAAAAACTCCTCATTAGAGTAAGAAATAGTTACACTTGGTTTATGATCGCACCAATGTCTTTGATATATTAACCAAAGATTTAAATGGTTTAATGCACTAATATCTTTTTGTGTTTTAGAACTCAATGGAGAACTAATAGGAAAAGAAAACACGGTAGTACTATGTGGTCGCATACAACAATCTTCATGTGGGATACCTTGATCAGACATAAACTGTGTCATTGGATCATTCTTATCCATTCGTACTCTTCTAATATATTGTTTACTATATCTTGGATGCATTCCTGAAGATGAGCCAGCTACACAACTAGTAGTTCCACTAGGCTTAACACAAGTAATAGCTGTGCTTTCATTAATACCTAATTTATTAGACCATATCTTGTTTATATGTTTAGCACATTTCTTCAAATCAATTAAAGTATTAGGAAGATCAGGATTATTTACATCACTGAAAAATTTATTATCATATATTCCAGTAAAAGAAACTCCTAGTAATCTTTCCTCATCACAATTTAATCTCCATTGTTCATCTAAATAAGGAAATCTAGTACAAGCAGATTGAATAGTTCCAAAAATAGCAGCAGATCTAATTTTACTAGTAATAGATTGAATCGTATCGTCTGATTTAATTACAATCTCTGATAAATTACAAAATTGTTTGTGTCGAAGAATGATTTCAGAACAAGGATTTGTTCCAAATTTATAATCTGAATCTCGACCAGCTAGTTTTGCTATAGTTTTCATTGATTCTCTATTGCATATACCTCTTTCTCCTGATTTAGAATTGTACATCTCTGCCCATTCTTCTAAGAAAGTAGAGAAAGATGGTTTATTATTATACACAGCAGAGTTATTAGCTAAAGATCTATGACCTGCTGATTCCCACCAAGGACCACTCTTAGCTCTTGCCATGCTCTTGTCTTCTAAATCACTAAGAGAAATTAAAGCGGATCGCCTGACAGCACCTGCTATTACAATCTCTCCAATCATACACACAATATCATGTACTTCTAAGCTAGATAGCTTGCGTCCTTTGGCATTGTGAAATGTATTAGTAACAAACTTAAACAAACGAATCAAGGGCTCAGGACCCGAAGCTCGTCCTCCAAAAGTTTTAAGTCTTGCTCCTGCGGGTCGAACCTGAACCGTATCCCATGTTGGATGAATGCCTTGATACAAATACCAGACCAGCTGTTCTAACGACTCAGCCCACCCTTTTCTAGAATCTTTAACTATAATCTCTATAGTTTCTACTCTTTTAATAACATTTGGTATTTCAGGGAGCTTGGCAATCTCGTCTCTTTCGCAAGAGAATCCCACACCAGTTCCACAACAAAGAATATATAATATTTGTGAAAATATTGAAGGATCATTTACAGCCACATAACTACAGTTATATAAACAAGTGTCATCTACTTCCGCAGCAGCTCCAGCAGTCATCAATGCCCGCATACTAGGGAATACCTCACGGTTTAACAAATGTTTCTTAGCATCCTGAAGATCTGGATCTTCTGCGTCTAGGTCAAACCTATTAATAAAATAATTAAAATATCTATTAACACATTCTTCCCAAGTCTCTCTTCTCTTCTCCTCCTCTAGCCACCTACAGTATTTACTAGTAGCTATGAAGTCTTCAAATAAACGGCTCAATGTTATTCTCCCTTTACCCAATTATGTGGTTTCCATAAATTAATACTATTATCTTTCTTGTTATATTCACCATCCCGAAGGATACGAACACACCAAGCCATAGACATAGCAAACTGACCTGTAGTCATGTCACCATAATCCTCCGCTGGATTAGGTCGTGTTTCATTATCATATAAATTAAAGATATTCGACACCCATTCACCCTTAGCCCAATCATTCAGATACTTTTCTGCCTTCTTAGGACCAACTCTCCAAAGTCCGGGAATGCCGTCTGTAGAATCTCCTGTCATCCATTGTTTAAAAAAGAATCTATCAGCCTCTTCTTCTTCTATGAATACAGGCTCCTCTTCTTTATCAGGGTTCCAATGCCAACCCGGCACACCTCGTAGATCTTTATCTATAGTAACTGCAATAGCTGACCCGTTGCTTGCAGCCAATCCCATAAGATCATCTGCTTCTAATTTATTTACAGCTTTACAGTCCGCATTATCATATAATATCTCTACAGAGTAGCCTAAACAATCTGGTTGTGCAGACCCATCTCTATGTGCCTTGTAACGTGACCAATGCTCACGCCTAAAGTTTTCACTCCTTGGACAAGAAAAAGCAACGATAATTTTCTTCACACCATGAGGTGTCCATCGTTTAATATCAAGGCTTAGTCTATCCTCTAATGCATCTATGCCCTCAATATCTGCCCAGAATGAAGCTTTATATGCTAATATATCTCCATCTAATACAGCTATCTTAGGCTTCTTCATCTATATCTCCAAATAATCTATCAATTAAATCATCAATAACAGACTCAATATCAGGTATACGTTGTTCTCTTCTAGCTTTACATAGCTCACAAGAGCATTTACTTTCTGTTTGACATTCTAAACCTAACCAAAATTTTATCCTCCTGATAACCATTTGTCGCAAGTTCTCTTCGGTAGTTTCGTTAATAAGAGTAGTAGTAAATAAGTCCTGATAGTCAGCCCTACCCATGTCTTTTGATACCGACAGCAATTCAGACTCATGCGTTCTCCATTCTGCGTCTGCATTTTCCATCGTTCTAGATCCCGCAGTAACAAATATTTGTATCGCCTTGAGTTTCTTACCTTTGGATAGTTCGTTAAGATATCGGCAATCATCCACAATGACAAGTCTCTCCCAATACTTTTTCCCTTCATTTAAATCATCCATTTCTTCTGATTGAATCTGTTGTAATTTTTTATACCATTGATTAACCCAATAGTCTGGGTTATCATCTCGCATAATCTTGCCTAAATGTTGGCAATAATCTCTATACTCTTCCGAGTTTTTATCTTTACATAATCCTTTTTCTTTCGCTGAATCCTTAATAGGACCTGCAAAGGGAAGAAGTATAGGCTTGTATCCTAATTTAAATCCTTCTTCTGCAATAAACTTAGCAGTTGTTGTTTTACCAACTCTTGCTTGTCCACTTATAGTAATGATTTGCATTTCCATTCCTCCATAACACTTTTTGATGAAACACAATTTGTAACAAGTGTTTTCCATAAACTGACAGGGCTATAATTTTTTGCAATATTATAAGCTTCATGCTTGCGATAATAATTAAGCCAAGATATAACAGGTACAGTACAAGCATCGGGCGGGTATTGTTTAAAAAATATTCTTGTCAAAAAATACTTAGTCATTTTATAAGGGTTCATATTAAAATTATTTAAATCATTAAAAAATAAAGAGTGTGGGATAACATCTGCAAAATATAATACATCTACTGGCTCTACTATTTTTAATAAAGTATTTAACGGAATCCATTTGCTTTTTCTTTTTATATCAGAATGTAAAGCAAATAAATGTTCATAGTTTTCTCTTCCCTTTTCCCTAACAACTAAAGCAACATGATTAATTCGAGAGCCAGTTAATACATTAACTAACCAACCCCAAAATGTTTTCTTTTTAAATTGTCCAAATAAAACATATACTTCTATCAATGTGTTTCACTCCAATCTTTTCCAACTCTAAACTCACCGTCTAGTTGCATACACTTAAGTTTTTCTCCAGCTTCTTGAATAGAATCTACTGCCATCTGACCAACAGTATCTGCAATACTAGGCTCGCATTCTAACTGCCACTCATCATGAACTGTAGCCATAAATCTAGCATTAAGTTTTGCAATTTTCCTATTCAATAAAACTTGAGCAAGTTTCATAACAATAGCACCATCTCCTTGCAATTGAACATTCAAAGCACTATGCTCTGACCGACAAGGAACTTCTCTACCGTCTAATAAAGTAACTGTTCCCTTTTTAGATACTTGATACTTAACATCATCAATCACTTTCTTAATAGCTGGTAATTTACTAAAGTAAGACTCCTTTAGTTTCTTGCCCATGTGTGCTGATTGATTTATTATCTTACCAATTTTAGCATCTCCAGCTCCATAAATCAAGCCATAAAAGAAAGTTTTACTAAGATCTCTGCTAGGTAAACCGGCAGCTTTTTGATTTACAGTATGAATATCATCCGTTAAAATAACATTAGCATATGAACCATTGTCGTACTGCATCATTCTAGTAGCTAACATTCTAGCTTCAAGTCCAGAGGCATCAGCCCCTACCATAACCCATTCATCTTTAGGGATAAATAAACTTCTTGCACGTTTATCGCCACTAACTTGTTGAAGATTAGGCTGGCTTGCGGTCATCCGACCTGTTACTGTACCTTGAGGATTAATAGAACCATGTATTCTACCATCTCTACTATTCTCTGCTCGCTTTATCCAATCAGATACTTGTCCCATAAGTTTTGTAATATTAAAATAATCTATTAACATTTTAACTTCAGGAAACTTTAATCTCTTTAGTACTTCTTCATCTACCTTTGGATTACCTTTATCTGTTTGTGGAGGAATCCAATTGTATTTATCTTGAAGACGTTCAGCTATTTGTTTTCTAGATCCGGGATTGAATACAGTAATTCTATCCTTTAATCTTTTACCAGTCTTTTCTGAATGTCTTTCTTCTACTTTAGTTGGAAAGACTTCACGAAGACTATCTTCAATAGAACATTTTTCTAATAGTAAATCAATATGCAAAGCTTCTGCTTTATCTAAAGCAAAACCAATACCATTTGATATTTGTTTAGCTATGATAGTAGTTACTTCATGTTCAAGCCATACGGATTTACTATACTTGTTAGCAAATTCTTTTTGTCTATTGTATATCTCAGCATTTACATGCACATCTTGAATGCAATAGTCTAACATTTCTTGTGAAAAGAAATCAAACCCACCAGTGTAGTTTGTTTTTTCTACACCAATGTGTCTACCCCAGCATTCCAGAGAGTTGCCACCCAATGGGTGACTTGACTTCTCTGGATACATCATCTTGCTAACAACCAAAGTATCAAAAGTAGGAGTGTTAATTTTGCCGTAAGTCCTCTCCAGCATAGGAATATCATAAATAATAATATTATGACCAATAATAAGATCAGATTTACGCAGAAGTTGAACGCCCAACTCGATGTTATCTTCTGTAAACGTGTATATTTTTTCTGTTTCAATGTCTTTGGCAACTAAGCACCATACTTTTGTACCGGCTGGTGTAGCATTTCCTTTCCTATCTAATATAAGTTCGTTTAATCCATTCGCTTCTATGTCGAATACTAGTTTCATACTTTACTCCTTCGTCCTGATTTTGAGGACTACTCATTTGAAGGCTCCAGTAACAATTGACCTGTGTCATCTAGAGCAAAATTTATTTCTTGCAATCTACCTGTAGCTCTGTTGTAATACAATGCCGAAGCAACGCCAGCTCTACCAGTTAGTCTATTCTTTAGAACCCTAACCGTTGTAGTATTTGCGATCCTTTCGTCAGAATTTTGTCGATCACGTTCAAGAGCAACAACGACATTAGGAACGGAAGCAAGACTACCAGAACCACGCAGGTCTTGAAGAGTAATCCGGTCGCCTTCTTCGTATGCTTTAGTTGTTTTCTTAAGTTGTGAAACCACATCTATTCTTACTCCTGTTCTTGAGACAAGACTTCTCATCTCTTTCATTAAGTTATCAATGACCATTCTTTCAGAGTCATAGTTATCATCTGAAGTTGCAAGTCCTACCGCAGCAGCAGTAATATGATCTAATATAATAACTTCAACACCTAGAGAAACAGCCATGTATTCCATTCTTGCAAAGAGATTACTTAATCCACTATGACCAAGGTGATCATAGATATATAACTTAGTATCATTAAGTTTTTCTTTTGCATCATTGTACATCTCTTCTGTAAACTCGTCAACTATCTGCATATCAATAGGTTCTTTTCCTAGTTTGATCCGCAGATCATTCATAGTTTTAGCAGCCTTTAATGCTCTAACAGGTTTGTTTATCATAATAGATATCATATCATCTAGTGTTTCTTGCGGTGCTTCTTCCAACATAATTGCACCAACGCTACGACTCTCTTCCAGATGGTGCATAACCAACTCTTTGAGTATTGTTGTCTTACCAGATCCTGTGCCTGAACACCATAGAGTAATCTCACCTGATCGTTGACCGACAAGGAACTCAGTAAGCGTATCAAATGGGAATCCATATACTTTTTGCTCCACTCCCTCGGATTTACTTTTAATATCTTTAACATGTAGAATTTCATCAGGTGCATATACTTGTGCTTGCCAAACAGAATTGATGACATCCTTGCCAGCTTTATTCATTAGGCATTCATTCGCATCCTTATAAGGTAAAGATGTAATATAACATTTACCCGGAGGCAGTACCTCTGCAACTCTAGCCATTGCTGCACGACCTGCTTCATCTTGATCAAAGCATAGTACAATTTCTTCATAGCTTGTTATAAATTCTAAGTTTTGTTTAACTGATTTAATGGCAGATGCTGCACCATTTGGAAGACTAACCACGGGCCATTTGGATTGCAATAGCATATTAACAGACATACAATCAATTTCACCCTCAGTAATAATAATCCTTTTGTTTTTCTTGCCAGCACCTGACCAAAGATTTTGTCCCCATAAGGGAAGATTACTTGTATCGCCACGCCATACAAACTTTTTATCTGGAGTTCTAATATGCTGAGCAATAAGTTTACCATCTCGATAGTAGTTAGCAATGTCACAGAACTGCCCATTAATTTTAGCAGTTTGATAATTGTAAAGCTTTGTAGTTTTTTCATCAATAAGTCTATTTGGTTTTGATATACACTCACCATTGATTGGTGAAAAATTTATACTAGACGGAACCTTGGTTTCGTATTGCACATTATCTCCTTTTTGAAAATACTCACAGGCAAAACAATACCCATGACCATCGGAGTATCTTACTAGATTATCTCCGGAACTATCATTGCCTTGTTGTCTACATGAGGGACAAGGCTCCCTATGAATTGCTTGACTTTCTTCTTGCATTCTCACGCCTTTTAAACTCCTTTTCAGTTAT
>CEUO01010505.1_pt1 | contig 17526 bp, 26 predicted proteins | sample 531391 | NCBI WGS metagenome assembly CEUO01 (sample SAMEA2622799, study PRJEB7988) | marine metagenome | isolation source: saline water (ENVO:00002010), including
GAACACGACTACCATAGAACTAATATACAGGGAAGTTGGACAAATGCTTTACCTTTAAGAGCAGCTTTAACAAACACATATGGTGGCTTTGCAGGAACAACAGGAGCATCTACAACAGGTGTTTTAAAATATCCTTTTTGTGATTGGACAGGTACATTGGAACTAGATAACACGACAACCCCACCTACATTAGAATTATCTTCATTACAAGACGCATTTAGACCATGGATACAAATAAAGTATTTAATTGACAGGATTTTTTATGACGCAGGTTTTCAATACACTTCTAATTTCTTTAATACAGACGATTTCAAAAGACTGTTTATGGACTTCAACTGGGGTGCAGAAAACGCACCTTCCGAAAGCACAGGAGGTATAGTATTAGCAGAATATAAAAGACATTTAGCAGCTTCTAATAACACAGCAGGTAGCAGTTATACAAACTTACAATTAAACGCAATATCATTTAACAATCAAGGTGTATATGACACTACTAATTTTAAATTTGTATCACCAGAAGATACAACGGACTTTACTATTCAAACATATAGTTTTAGAATAGAATACTCTTCATCTTCAACCTTCACTTTAAGGTGGGTGCATAAAGATAGCAGTGGAAACGTATTAGAAGAAATAGACGTACAAACACAAACGTTTAGTAGTGCAGGAACATATACATATGCAGGTGGCTTTGTTAGGAATCTCATGTCTAATGAAACACTAGAAGTACAATTCAAAAAGAGTGCAGGAACAGTTAGCCAATTTGATACCTCTGCTACGTCTAGTGGAATTGGTACAGGAGCAGTTGTAGGGTATTTTGCACGTGAAGCTATAACATCATCTGAATTACTAAATAACGAAAGAGGTAAGCTAAAACAATGGGAGTTTTTAAAGGGCATATTCACAATGTTTAATTTAGTAGCTATACAAGACAAAGACAACCCAAAGACGTTACAAATAGAACCATACAACGATATATTTTTAAACCCTTCTAACGTTGGGTTAACATCTGTTCAACACGATTGGACACACAAAGTAGATATATCAGAAATTAAACTAGAACCATTAAAGGATCTTAAAAGACGTACTTTATTTACTTATGTGAAAGACAAAGACGACTATGCGTTAAAGACTTACAACACAGCTATGGGTGGTGATTATTTGTATGGAACTAAAATATATGACGCTTCAAATTTAACTATATTGGAAGGTGAAAAGGAAATAAAAGCAAGTCCATTTGCACCTACTATTATTAAACCTGTTATACAAGGATTTACCACAGATATGACAGTACCAGCTATTTATAAATGTGAAGATGATGAATGTGAAAGCTTTTCAAACGCACCTAGAATACTATATGACGTAACACACACAACTACAACTTATATTACAGGTGGACAATGGAGTGTACCTGCCCAGAATGGTGTTTCTGGAGTTGCTAATCACCAAACTATTTGTCAATTTGCTCATTTAACAACTGTACCTACAGTATTAGACACAACTGACTATAACTTCGGTGAGTGTGCTTTAATAAACCCTGTTGGTAGTGGTGGCTTACCTGTTAACAATTTATTTAACATATATTACGCAGCGTATTACGAAGAACTATATAACCCTAATACAAGGATAATGAAATTAAAGGTTTATTTAACACCTTCAGACATAAACGGCTTTAATTTTTACGATACAGTTATTATTAAAAACAGGGAATATAGAGTAAACAAAATTGACTATAAAGCAGGTGAATTAGCTAAAGTAGAATTTATATTGATATAATGGAATACCTAAAAGAGCATAAAATAAAACCTAAAGAAATAAAAGGCATAGAAGTCATATTTACAGACGGAACTAATGACGTAAGAGCAAATCAAATTACTTGTGAAGCATATGGCTATGTATGGGATCAACATTCAGGTACTTGCAAAATAACAACTAACTCTTTATCAGTACAAAAAGCATTCAGAAATGCAGATAATACTAAATTTGGCAAAAACAATACAGTTGAAACAGGAACAAATAACAGCGTATTATTAGGTAGTAGTAATAAAACAAAAGGAAAGAACACAAACGTATTTATAACAGGTGAGCAAAACATAATTAGCAATGGGTTAAACAACACCTCTATAATAGGTGGTAAAATGGGAAAAGCTTTAACACAGGGGCAAGTGTTAATTGGTGGCGGTTCTTATAATAGTGAACCAGGATTAATTCAAATGTCATTTGTTCAACTATCAAATAAGACCACTGATGCAACATTAACGTCTTTAACAGCGCAAGGGGTAGGAACAAACTACATAGAGCTGCAGAACAATTCTATTGTAGGTTACGAAGCACATATAGTAGCTTTATGTTCAGGGGGTTCGAGTGGCACACCAGGACAATACATATATTACAAATTAATAGGAGCAGTAAAAGTAGACAACGGATATAACGCAACATTTACACAATCTATAAGCACAAGTGCTAACGGTAGTTTATCTATAAGTACAACACCTGTTATGGCAACAACAACAGATCCTTATATGACAATTAAAGTAGTAGGGGCAGCTAACGTAAATATAGGTTGGGCAGCTAGTGTTCAGTTATACGAAAACAAACTAAATTCAGCAACATTCTAAACAAAATAATATGGCAGATTTAAATTTTAACGTAGGAGCAAATGTAGGTGGAGCACAGAAAGCAATAGACGGATTTACAGGTGGTGCTATGTCTAAACTACAAGGTGTTACAGGTATGTTCAGTAAAATGACAATGGGAATAACAAAAACAGGTACAGCGTCAAGAGTTGCATTTGGAATAATGAAAAAAGCTATAATAGCAACAGGTATAGGTGCTTTGTTAATAGCTGTTACAACTTTAACGTCATATTTTAAAAACACACAACGAGGTGCAGACGCATTAGCAAGAGCAACAGCAGGATTTGGTGCAGCCGTTGCAGTTATAACAGATAGAATGTCAGTAGTTGGTGAAATACTTATGAAAGCATTTAGAGATCCTAAACAAGCTATTAAAGATTTATGGGAATCATTAAAACGTAACATAGTAAATAGAGTTACAGGAATTATAGATATGTTTGGCTCATTAGGTAAAGTAATAAAGGGTGCGTTTACTCTTGATTTAGATACCATAAAAGAAGGAGCATCGGAAGCAGCAACAGCTATGGTTCAAATAACGACAGGACTAGACGAAGAACAGCAAAAAAGGGTAGCAGACGGTTTTAAAAACGTAGCTAAAGAAATAAGAAACGAATCAGCAGCAGCTATGGAATTACGAGGTATTATGCAAGATCTTCGTGACGCAGAACTTGATATGATAACAGCTAAAGCAGAAATGCGTAGAAAAGTAGCAGAAGCACGACTTGACGCAATGGACGAAACTAAAACACAACAAGAAAGAATAGATGCTTTAAACAAAGTAAAGGAAATAGAAGAAGAACATACAGCAGAATTAATTAAGTTACAAGAGCAGAAAATTGCTACAATGGAAGCAGAAATAGCTTTAGGAGAATCAATGCACGAAGAATTTGTAGAGTTAGAAAATGAGAAAGCTGCTTTAATAGATATGAATACAAAATCTATTATGACACAAAAAAGACTACAAGGTGAGGTAGAAGCATTAACAATAGAGATGGAAGGTGAAGCAAATAAACGCAGGGCTTTAGAATTAAAAGCAAAGAAGATATTAGATGAAGAAGAACTAGCAGCAGCATTACTATTGTCAGATGAAAAGCTAAAAATACACTTAACGGAAATAGCAGAAAAAAAGAAAGCAGATGAAAAAGCAGCAAAAGAAAAAGAGAAACTAGACGCAGCAGTAGAAAAAAATAAACAAGGGTTAATAAAACAAGGATTTGGTTTAGCAAAACAAATGGCAGGAGAAAATGCAGCAGCTTCTAAAGCATTTGCAGCAGCAGAAACAATCTATAATACGCAACAAGCTGTAATGGCAGCCATGGCAGACAATACAATGCCTGCTCCTATGAAGATAGCTAACGCAATTGCAGCAGGTGTAATGGGTGCAGCAGCATTAGCTAAAATACTTTCAACTAATCCAGATAGTGCTTCAGCAAGTGGTTCTACCCCTTCAGCACCAACAGCAGAAGCAAGACCTATAAGTGGTGCATTTACTTTAGGTGAAGGAATGCAACCAGAACCTATGAAAGCTTTTGTTGTAGCAGACGAAATGACGGACAGCCAAGCACAACTATCAGATATAAGACGTAGAGCAACTATTTAAAATCAAACAATAAGAAATTTAATATATACTTTAATATGGAAAATACTACTAAAATTACAGAACTTGTAATAAGCGAAGAAAACGAAGAACTATCTATTGACGCAATATCGCTAGTTACTAGCCCTGCCATAGAAGTTGACTTTATATTCTTTGGTAAAGAAAAGAACAATTTAACCTTCTCAAAGGTTGACGAAGAAAAACGTATGCTTATTAGCCCTGCTTTAATACCTGACAAATCTATATTTAGATACGATCCGAATACAGACAGTGAATACTATGTATATTTTTCAAAAGAAACAGTACGCAAAGCAAGTCAACTTTACCTAAAACACAATAACCACCACAAAGCTACATACCAACATCAAGATCGCGTTTCAGGAGTTTTAACAGTTGAAAGTTGGATAAAAGAAGGTAAACAAGATAAGTCAAATTTATATGGCTTTGATTTACCTATTGGCACATGGTTTGTTACAATGAAAATTCAAAACGATGAATTATGGCAAAGAATTAAAGAGGGCGAGCTTCGTGGGCTTAGCATAGAAGGATACTTTGTTGACCGTATGGAAGCAATGTCAAAACCTGTTTATTCTGACGAAGACATATTACAAGAACTAGCTGAAATGCTTAACCTTAAAAGCTACACAGATTATCCAAAAGGCGCAAGCCAAAATGCAGAAAGGGCTTTAATAGAAAATGAAAAACTAGGCAATAAAGCAACAGCAACAGGACTTCAAAAAGGACGCAGAATAGCAGCTAAAAGTGGGTTAAGTCTAAAGACTATCAAAAACATTTTTAACTATCTTAAAAACGCTAAAAAGAGCAGTACAGAGGATTGGAATGACTATGGAACTATAGCATATAACTTATATGGGGGTGATGCTATGTACCGTTGGTGTAAAAAAATTATTGAAAATCAAACAAGTAAATAAATACTATATACATGAGTATATAACATTAAATAAAATATCGCATTATGGATTTAAAAACACGCATTAAAGTAGCATTAGGCATTGAGCCAGAAACAGAACAAATCAAATTAGAATACCAAGCAAAATTAGTTGACGGAACAATTATCGTGTCTACTGCAGATGAGTTAGCAGCAGGTGTTGACATAATGATTTTAACGGAAGACGGAACGACTATGCCTTTGCCGAAAGGCAAGTACGAAACCGAAGACGGTGTAGGTTTTAGCGTTGAAGAAGACGGTATAGTTGCAGAAATATACGAAGATGAAGCAGTAGAAGAAGAAGAAGTAGTAGAAGAAATTGCAGAAGTAGAAGAAGAAGAAATGACAGTAGAAAGAGAACCTAAAAAAGTCAAAAGAACTGAGGAGTATGAATTTGACAAAGAAGGTATAATAACAGAAATAGGTGCTGTTGTAAAAGAACTTTTAGCAGAAGTAAAATCTGATCTAGAAAGATTAGACGCAGAATTGAAAGACATGAAAGGTGAAAATGAAGACCTTAAAAACGAAGTGGAGTTAGCAGAAACAGAAAAAGCAGAACTACAAGCACAAGTTGTAGAGTTGTCAAAAGAACCTGCTAGTAAACCTGTTGAGGTTAATAAATTCACAGATAAAAAAACAAAACTTTCTAGTAAAAACTATAACGAGTTAACTAGAAAAGAAAAGTTTTGGTACAATATAGAAAATAGATAAAATAATTAACTAAAAAAAAGAAGAAAAAATGGCATTAACTATTACTTCAAGCAGCTATAATGGAGTGCACGCAGGTGCATACGTTTCAGCAGCTTTAAAAACAGCAGCTTCTTTGGATTATATGACTATTAGAGAGTCAGTTAATCACAAAGAGGTAATTAACAAAGTAGCAGGTGCAAATTTAGTAAAAGACGCAACGTGTGACTTTACTGAAAATTCAGCTACATTAACTTTAACAGAATCTGTACTTTTTGTAGAGCCGTTTCAGATTAACATTGACGTTTGTAAAAAAACTATGTTAGCTGATTGGAGTTACCACCAAGAAGACGACTTTATGGCTTACGCTATAAGTTACTTAACTGACTCTATTGCAGACAGTATAGAGCACAGTATATGGCAAGGTACTACTGGAACATCAGGACAGTTTGACAAATTAGCAACAGGATCGATGACAGCTTCAAGTGCATCTGCAGCTTATACAGCAGCAAATATCGTAGCTAACTTACAAACTTTAGCAGCTAACATACCTGCTAACGTGTACGGTAAAGACGATTTATATATCTACATGAATAAGAAGACTTATAGGTTCTATATTTCAGCTATTTCTGCTTTATCTGCATTTCCTTTTAATCATATGGGGCAATATACTCCAGAATTTGAAGGGATAAAAATTGCAGTTTGCCCAGGCATCGCAGACAACGTAATGTATGCAGGTGAAAAAGGAAACGCATTCTTTGGAACATCAACAGGAATCGACATGGACTATACTTCAGTTAAAGTTTTAGACATGGAAAACCTAGACGGCAGTAACAATGTACGTATGGTGGCTAAGTGGACTGCGGGTGTGCAAACAGGTGTAGCATCAGACTTTACTTATCAATCATAATTAACTAGACACTAGGATAGGGGGCAACCCCTATCTAAATGTCACAAAAAGAAATTACTATGGCTTGCAATTTAACTAAGGGAAGGAACATAACATGTCGAGACGGTATAGGCGGCATAAAAGCAGTTTACTTCGTACAACATGATGAGTTAACTTCTTACGTAGCAGCTAGTGGTGAATTAACAGACTTAGACTTAGGTTCAGGCGACGATATTTATAAATACGTTTTAAAGCGTGGCACAGGCAGTATTACAGAAACAATTACAGGATCGAGCGAAAACGGAACTGTATTCTATACGCATGCTTGTAATATAAAACTACACGATTTAACAAAAGAAGACCAAAACGAAATTAAGCTTTTAGCACAACAACGTTTAGTTGTTTTTGCTGAACTTAATCAACTTTCTTCAGGTGGTAAAAATAAAATCGTTGCTATGGGATTAGACAACGGTATGGAATTAACAACAGGAACAAGCTCATCTGGTGTTGCGCTAGGCGACATGAGCGGTTACGATTGGAACTTCGAATCGCAAGAGCCGAACCCGATGCAGTTAGTTGCAGACTATACGACTACCCCGTTTGACAATGGAGCATTTACATTCAACGCAGTTGTACAAAATTAGAAAATAGATTATATCTAATAATTAAAGGGTGTTTATTCACCCTTTTTTTATTGGATTGCAAACAAAACAAACTTTTTTATATACTCTAGTATGTTACACATAACTTACGGATCAAACGCAACCTTTTATGTCACTACGGAAGAAAAAAGAATTGATACTTCGGTTGCTTCGGCACGTGTTAGACTTCTTTTTAAGTTTATAAACGATATGACAGGGGCAACTAAGTACGCATACGGAACAAGCACATCGCATAATGATGCTAATAGAATCTATCAGCGTTATACATCAGTCTTGATTTCACACAATACAAGTGAAGATGTGTTTACAGGAAAAGTAAATTTTAAACCTTATGGATATTGGAAATATGAAATTTATGAGGTTACATTCAACGGTACTGTACCAACTTTAAACGCAAATACAGCACCTATAAACGAATCAGACGCAGCAAACGACACATCAGGAGTTCATGGAGTAGTTAAAGGAAAGGTAGAAGAAGGTAAATTATATGTAACAGAAACATCAGGATCGGAGCAAGTAAGATACACAGAACATACAGAAACAACAACAAATTATTTATATACAAATTAAAACATTATGAGTTTAGTAGATAGTAGTAATACATTATTAAGAGAACAACTAGGAAAGGGCAAAGTAGATATTTTTACAACTGATGATATGTCAACAAAAGACTATTATTGTGTTTATTTTCCTGTTGCTTCGGTTATTTCAAACATCACAGTAGGCAACGCAAGTGGAGCAGCAGATACAAACCCTAACAAACTACATACCACCGTACCTGCAGGAACAACATTGTTCATGCGAATTACAGGCATAACACTTTCGAGTGGAATTGGAATTGGGTACATGGAATCTGACGAAAGAACAGGACAGTAATGCTAAAACTAGGAAACAGTTTAAGTCTTTCAGCAACAGAGACAACCTATTCTAATGACTTTTCGTTATCATTTGACGGAACAAATGACTACGTTAATTTAGACGCAGCCGCAGCTTCATTTACAGCAGCTTCAACAGAAGGTACAGTTGCTATATGGGCTAAGAGTTTAACTACAACAGGATCAAAAACATTATTTAGAGCAAAAGTAGATACTAATAACGAGTTCTTTATTTTTTGGCATAATTCATCAGATGAATGGCGGTTCACTTATAAAGCAGGTGGAACAGGAAAGAAAGTACAGTATTCAGCAGGAACAACTGACTCAGATAACGCATGGCATTTATTTGTTATGACATGGAGTGCTGACGGTGATGTCTTAAAAGGATACGTTGACGGAACACAAGTAGGTAGTGACGTTGCTTCTTTAGGTACTTGGAGTGGTGATATAGCAGCAGTAGATGTAGGACAAAACACATCTGACGGTGCATATTATAAAGGGCTTTTAGATGAGTTTGCTGTATGGAATGAACCCTTAACAGCAGCAGAAATAACAGCTATATATAATGGTGGCAGATCTTCAATTGATTTAACTTCTAACTATGGTAATTATACAAGTGCAGCTAATTTAAAAGGTTACTGGAGATTTAATGAAGGTACTGGAACAACAGCAATAGACCATTCACAAAATAATCTAGTAGGCACATTAACTAACGGAACAGCTTATTCAGTAACAACAATATAATGAAAAAATACGTTATAATAAGAGAAGATGAAGTAAAAAATGTAGACTTTTCACAAGTCATGGAAGACTCATGGCTAACATTAAGATATTCTAATGACGGACTATATACTTTTGTTAAATACGAAGGTGAACAGCCTTCATTTTTAGCAGGAAAGACAGAATACACTAACGCAGAAATGCTAGTAATACTTGCCACAGAAGATTGGACGGCAGAATTTGAATAAATATGGATAATATACTTAACATAAATTTAGAAACTTCAACAGCACCTAAAATTGTTGAAACTTTACGTAACGATTGGATTGAGTACGGTACAGAAGAATATAAGAATTTATTTCCACAATTTTTAATTGATTTATACTATAATTCTAGTACACATTCAGCTATTATAAATGCAACAGCAGATATGATAGCAGGAGAGAGTTTTGTTGTTGAAGAAACAGACGACTTAGCAGCTTATGTACGTCTAAAAAAGTTTATAGCAAACGCAAATTCAAAAGAAGATTTACATACAGTATTTAAAAAGTGTGCATTTGACCTTAAATTACATGGTAGTTTTGCATTGAATGTTATATGGAGCAAAGACAAATTAAGCATTAGCGAACTGTATCATGTACCTATGGAACGAATAAGGGCAGGAAAACCCAACGAAATGGGCAGAATAGACAAGTATTATATATCTGCAGATTGGAGTAATACAAGAAGAAATAAACCATTACCAGTTGCTGCATTTAATATGAATGATAGAACATCAGCAAATCAACTATTAGTTGAGGGTTTATACAGTCCTAATATGGAGATATACAATACACCAGATTACGTGAGTGGCTGCAATTGGTGCTTAATAGATCAAAAGGTTGCCGAGTTTCACCTAAATAACATAGCTAACGGATTTGCGGGAACTTACTTTATATCCTTTGCTAACGGAGTACCTTCAGCAGAAGAAAGACTACAAATAGAACGTAGTATTACAAAGAAATTTACAGGCGAAAAGGCAGCAGGACGCTTTATTTTAAGCTTCAGCGAGGACAAAAATAGAACACCTGAAATAACACCTATTGACCAGTCAAACGCAGACAAGCAGTATTTGGCTTTACAAGAACTACTTGTTCAGAACATACTAACTGCTCACAGAGTCACTAGCCCTATGTTAATGGGTATTCGTAGCGATAGTGGATTAGGAAACAACGCACAAGAGATGATAGAAGCATACGAAATATATAGCAATAGCGTTGTTAGACCATTTCAAGAAATACTGTTAAAATGCTTTAAAAAAGTATTAGAAATTAATGACGTTAATTTACCTATATCTATACAGCAATTTAAACCTGTTTCTACAAGGTGGAGTTTAGATACATTAAAAGAAATTCTAACACAAGATGAGATAAGAGAGGAAATCGGATTAGAGCCATTAGACAATGACGAAGAAACATTAAAAGAAGAAGAAGAAAAGGACAAATATAAAATGGCTAAAGAATGTGATTGCGAAAAACCTTCAAAAGATTGTGAAAAGAAATGCGATAGATATGAGCAAACAGAACTAGATAAATTTATAGCAGAATTTGGTGAAGATGTACCAGAAGATTGGGAACTAATTGACGAGCAAGATGCAGAAGGTGAGCACGAAGACTTTGATTTTGAAGAAGCTTTAAACGAACTATCCCATATAGAACTAGCTTCAACAGGTACAGCAAGACCAAACGCAACAGATCCACAAGACGGTTTAAATAACAAATTTGACAAGTATTTTAGAGTTAGATATACTTATAGTGAAGACAGTGGATTGTCAAGAGAAGGCTCTAGCAGAGATTTTTGTCAAAAAATGGTACAAGCTAGAAAGGTATATAGAAAACAAGACATCTTACAAATGGGAGGTAGAGCAGTAAACCCTGGCTGGGGGTTAAATGGTGCAGATACATACTCAATCTGGCTCTTCAAAGGAGGAGGTAATTGTCATCACCGCTGGGTTAGAAGGATATATAGAACAGCATTAGGTAGAGGAATGAAAAGACCTATAAATAGTAGTATGATTGTAAGCACAGCAAAAGCACGAAGTGAAGGATTTTACCCAGAACCTAACGACAGTAGAGTTGCTCAAGCACCTAAAAGAATGAATAAAAAAGGATTTGTAAATAAATAGATATGGCAAATTACGTACTCTTTATATCAGAAAACAGGCTTAAGGATAGCACCGCAATAGCAGGAAATGTTGACGTTGACTACATATTGCCTTATATAAAAGTAGCACAAAAAAAGTACATTGAAACTAAACTAGGAACAGACTTGTTTGCTAAACTACAAGCAGATATTACAGCAGGATCTTTAGCAGGAGTTTACAAGACTTTGGTTGACGACTACATACAAGACGCTTTAACCCATTGGAGTTTCTACGAATGCTTACCGTTTTTACGTTATAAAGTGATGAATAATAATGTTGTATCTAAAACAGCAGAAAACGCAACAGCATTAAGTAGAGAAGAAGCACAAGACTTAAGGGAAGAAATAAGAAACACAGCAGAATTTTACACAGAAAGGCTTATAGATTATATAAAAAATAACACTGCTGACTACCCTGAATACTCAACTAACTCAGGGGCTGATGTTAGCCCTGATAAAAACGCTTTCTATTCAGGAATGAATTTAGAAAGAAACCAGAACGACAGGAGAGAAATAACTTTAGACGACTTTCTTACACCTGATTTAAAATAATGAAAAGAGGAACATACAAACCTAAACCAAAAAACGAAAAGGCATTGAAGAACTTTTTAAAAGAAAAACCAAAGAAAAATGAAAGAAGTGAAAGACACACTATTAGTAGGTGTAGCAAATAGTACAGCAATAGGTATGAATTTAACAGAGTGTAATGAGTACCTTACATTTGTTTCATTATCATTGGCAATCATTTATACAATTTATAAATTTTTTAGGTTTGAAAAGAAAAAAACTAAACAGTAAAAATCCACGTTATCTTCCAAAAGAAGAAAAGAAAGAAATAAAAGAAAGAAGGCTAATAATAGACTTGTTATTTGCACAAGTTTATGCAGTATTTTATAAATAATGGCTTTTACTTATTTTGCAATTACAGAATTTGACAGCCCTGACAAAGCAGGATCGGGCTTTAATATGAACAAACACTTTGTTGAACTTTTAGATCAAGCAAGAGGAATTGCAGGTTGCCCATTTAGAGTATCAAGCGGTTATAGAACACAGGAGCATAATAAAAAGGCAGGTGGACGAGTTGGATCTAGCCATTGTAAAGGACTTGCAGTTGACCTCGTTTATAAAAACAACAACGAATTATATTTGATATTAAATGCTTTAATGAAAGTTGGAATGACTCGGTTTGGCATTTCTTTCAAATCAAAATTTATCCACGTTGACATGGATATTTCAAAGGTGCAGAACACAATCTGGACTTACAATTATTAATCAAAAATTTAAACAATGAAACAGTTTTTAATTTCACAGATGCTTAAAAGCAAGAAATTTTGGTACGCTATATCTTCAGTATGCGTTCCTGCTATTGTTACTTATTTAGGTGTTGATGAAACAACAGCTACTAATCTTTACTACGCACTACTTACTCTAGTTTTAGGACAGGGTATAGCAGACATGGGAAAGAATGCGACAAAGTAACAGGTACAGGTTAAGACCTAACGAAATAGAAGTAATACAGAGTATGCGCCAAGGCTTAAGAAATGTGCTTGTCATTGGCGATTTACACGAACCCTTTTGCTTAGACGCATACCTGGACTTCTGTTTAGAACAACAAAAAATACATAACTGCTCAGAAATTGTCTTTATTGGAGACATCATTGACAACCACTATAGCAGCTACCACGAAACATCAGCAGACGGCATGGGTGGATTGGACGAACTAGAGCTAGCAATTAAACGCATAGCAAGGTGGTACAATTCTTTTCCTTTTGCAACTGTAATTTTAGGCAACCATGATCGCATGATTATGAGGAAAGCACAGACAAGTGCTATACCTTCTAAATGGATTAAGTCATATAAAGAAGTTTTACAAGTACCTAATTGGACTTTTACAGAACGTTACGAACTAGACGGAGTACAATATATACATGGTGAAGGGGGTACAGCTAGAACTAAATGTCGTGCTGATATGATGAATACAGTACAAGGGCATTTACATACACAAGCATACTGCGAACATTACGTAGGAAAAAACTTTAGAGTGTGGGGAATGCAGACAGGCTGCGGAATTAATCACGAATCATATGCAATGGCATATGCAAAGTATGGAAAGAAGCCTGCAATTGGTGTTGGAGTAGTTAAAAACTATGGTACATTACCACTTAATGTTTTAATGGCTCTATAATAGCCCTTATATGCGTTCTAACGCATTATCTTTACCTTTTAATAACATACTATATATAGAGTATAAAAGCTCTTAAAATCAATACATACAGTTATTAACAATAAGTATGTTAATAAGTTTTAAACAAAATAGCTTTGTAGTTGTTGAAAATGTTTCTATATTTGTCGTATCAAATTAATTAAAAATATAAAAATGTCACAAACTTACGCATCTAAATATAAAGAGTTATTAAAAGAACGCAATCTGCATAACAATAAAATCAATGAAACACAAAAATTGATTGAAAAAGCAGAAAGAAAACATAAAAGACTTATTGGTAAAAAAGGTATGGTACAAGCGTTAGATAAATTAATGGAGTTAGAAGAACTACACACTAACTTAATAAAAAATACAATTAGCTTAACTGATATTCATAAAGAAGCTAAAAAATACGATAAAACAATAACTAATTAAAACAGCCCTGCTAAAACAGGCACTTAAAACAATGGATTTAAAAGAATTTTTTAGAAACCTAGACCCAACACCAGGTAAACTTAACCACTTAAAAACAGTTGTTAAAAGTCAGAAAAAAAGAATAAATGATTTAGAGCAACGTAATGTAATTCAACGCAGAACTTTAACTGAAGCATATAAAGAGATAGAAGAATTGAGGGAGAAAGATAAACAAACGTCTAATAGAGTAGCAGCTAAATACAATAAATAAAATGAAAACAGAAAAATTTAAAGTAGATAACGCAGATTGGTGGTTAGATGATGAAGAAGAAGAAGTTGTATTGTATAACAAATTAACTAACGAGGAATATAGATTAGATGCAGAACTCTTTAAAAAAGAATTGTGGACTAATAGAAGTTTAGATCCTACTGAGGTTGATTGTTTAGGCGAAAGGTGTATATTAGAGTTAGAAGGTGACGACTATAATATATATGACGAATGGAGTATTCAAGAAATAGCAGAAGTATTTTATTATAAATATAAAAGATAATGGCAAAGAAAAAAGAAACAAAACCCGATTTAAATATGCTTCCTGAAGAAGAACATATACACAAACATTTACATGATATTCGCACCATGTATTGTAATAACGGTGAATTAACATTGTATGGGCGTGATGAATACGGTAAAGAATTTACATTAACAATGTGTCTTTGGGAAGCAGTAAATTGGTTAGATAAAGAGTATTTTAAAGAAAAATTAATTAAACATATAAAGGAAATATAGTATATTTAACATTTTTTAACTTAATAGCTTGTGGCTCAACCACTAAATTAAAATGACAAGTACAGCAAAAACTAGTAACATTAAAAAAGTAGTAAACATAAAAGAATACGAAGGTAAATATGGCAAGACTTTGTATCACGATTTAGAAATGGAAAACGGTGACAAAATTAATATCGGTAAAAAGAAAGAACAACAAGAAGGTTGGGAGCTTACATATGATATTACAGAATTTGGGCAACAAGAATATAATAAAGCAAAAGCAGTAGCACCTGAAGGATTTAAACCAAAAACGTTTACACCTAAAAGTCAAGATACAGACAATGTACAACTTATGATCGTTAAACAAAGCTGTTTAAAATGTGCAGTTGAAAACGACAAGACTGGTGACAGAAGTCAGATTATAGATGATGCACAATACTTTGTAGATTGGGTTATGGATAACTGTTGCGCTAAAAAAGATACTAATAACGATATGCCTTTTTAACATGAGAAACATACGTATAGATATAACAGACAGAGAAGTAGTGGAAAACATATGCGATATTGCAACAAAAGTTTGTGGATTGCGTAAAGGTATATTGAGCAGCCCTACAAGATTGCAAAAAATACACTTACCTAGAATGGTTGCAAGTAACATATGCCTTATTGAAAAAGGTATTCACTACAATACTATTGCTGAAGTTATAAATAGAGATAGAAGCAGTATATATCACTATGAAAGGTATCATAATATATACTATTCTAATTGGGATATATATAGACGTTTATTCAATAAAGTTTATAATGCTTATACAGAAGGGAAAAAAGCACAACTAAAAGACGTAGATTTAAAAGACATACTTAATGACGCAGGAATTTACAACAGAAAAGATCACAAAGTTTTTATTGATGTTGTTGTAGGTGAAGCATCAATTAGGTTGCGTTCTACATATAAACACTTTACAGAAGATGTAGAGAATATAAAGAAAGCATTAAAAGATTATGTACACGATTTATATATTAATTTATGAAACATTTATTAAGCAATAGCGCATATCTTGTAGTCAATAAATTTTTAGCTAAAGAAATTGGTTTAAATGCAACTATTTTATTGTCAGACCTTATAAGTAAAGAGCAGTATTTTATAGAAAATGGTACTATAGACAATGGTTGGTTTTTTAACACAGTTTCAAATATAGAGAAAGATACAACGTTAACACATTATCAACAAAAGAAAGGGATAGAAACTTTAGAAAACATGAGTTTTATAGAAAGTAAATTAAAAGGATTACCTGCTACAAGACATTTTAAGATACTAGAAAAGAACATATTAAGATATTTTAACACCTGTTCTAAAGAAACTTTAATACTTGATTTAAATAAAGTTGAAACTAATAATAATAAACTAATAAAAATAACTAATAAAGATTTATTAAAAGGAAAGTTTGGTGAAGAAGTCAGTAATTTAAGTGCAGAAATTGGATTAAGTGTAGAAGAATCTAATAACTTTTTATCTTACTGGACTGAATTAAATAGATCAGGAACTAAAATGCGTTTTGAGTTACAAAAGACATGGGAAACTAAAAGACGGCTTTTAACGTGGCAAAAAAATTCAAAAAAGTTTAACAAAAGTACAGCAAAGATTGACAGACAACTTGACGAATACTTAAAAGGAAAAGAACTATTATGAAAGTGTTAGAATTATTTGCAGGTAGTAGATCATTTAGCAAAGTAGCTGAAGAAATGGGTATGGAAACATATTGCGTAGATATTAAACCTTTTGACAATATAGATTATGTCACAGATATATTAAATTTTGACATAAGCAAAGTGCCATTTAAACCTGACATTATTTGGGCTAGTCCACCATGCACATATTTTAGCGTTGCAAGTATCGGACATCATTGGAACAAAGACAACACACCCAAAACAAAAGAAGCTGTGTTAGGCTGTAAAATAGTAATTGAAACTCTTAAAATTATAGACAAGCTACAGCCTGACTTATATTTTATAGAAAACCCAAGGGGCAAATTAAGAAAGTTAGAATTTATGAAATGTATACCAAGAGCAACAGTAACCTATTGTCAATATGGAGATACAAGAATGAAACCTACAGACATATGGACTAATAGCAACAATTGGAAGCCAAGAAAAATGTGCAAAAACGGAATGCCCTGCCATGAAGCAGCACCAAGAGGTTCTAAAACAGGAACGCAGGGGCTAAAAAATAACTATGAAAGAAGCGTAGTACCTTATGAATTATGTAAAGAAATTTTAACATCAACATTATGAGTGATACAGAATTTGTAAAAGCAGTATATGATTTAATTGCAAAGACTTCTATTGAACTAGGCTATTCAACAGACGGAAAGACAATGGCAAGTTTAGCAAAGATATTTGCAAACGATATACAGACTGACAAAATGTTTAAGAACATGGATTTTGAAGACATACAAAAATCATTCTCTATTGGAGTAAGACACAGTAAAGAACAACAATTTCTAAACATAAGCACATTCTATCGGTGGGTACGAGACCATAAGCAACGTATGAATGAAGCATATTACAGTGTACATACTTTGAATCAAGATCCAAAAAAAATACCACATTATAAACCAAAACAAAAACTTTTAAAATGAGTACAATGCAAGCACTATTAATGATATTAATTTCAATGTCAACAGGATTTATATTTGGAACTATTATAGTATTTAAAATCTTACAAAAAAAAATGAAAGCATTAGAAGACGAGTTGGACGCGAAGAACAGACAAATAGAAAAAATCTTTAACCAAAAATTTTACAATGAAATTACTAACTAACAAACTAAAAGACAAAGTAAAAAGAATACTAATGGAAAAACCTGCAGCAAGAGATTGCGACAGATTACTTACAGTTATAATTTGGTATGAAGAAGCCAAAAAAGAAAATTGGAATTTATATACTTA
>CEUO01003975.1_pt1 | contig 17515 bp, 26 predicted proteins | sample 531391 | NCBI WGS metagenome assembly CEUO01 (sample SAMEA2622799, study PRJEB7988) | marine metagenome | isolation source: saline water (ENVO:00002010), including
GTTTAAAGAGAAGTGACCCAACAATTCATACCACTCCCTAGGAATAGCTGGAAAAATATCGTCGCAATGATTAGAGCTAGATAATTCCCAAACAAAAGGTTTATTTTGAACTTCAACTTTTCTAGCTAAAATGCTATCCCAGTTTTCGGTCTGCATTCTTGCGTCATCGTTCCATAAGATCAAATATTTTCCAGTAGATATTTCGCATAGCCTATTAACATATTCATGCAGCATTCTGTAGCCGAATCTTTCTGATGTAACTATTTTAATATCGTAATCAGATTTTTTTACATACTCCCTGTGTTTTTCTAGGCTAGGGTCATCTTCATCCATGCCAAGCAAAAATTCTATATTATTTACATCTGAAGCAGTGTTGTAGATTGACTCTATGCTCTCCACCAAGAGTTCATATCTATTTCTAGTCGGGCACAAAATTGAAATTTTCATACTTTATTATAGGTATATAACATTAAAAAATATATAATATATGAGGCATGATTACGAAAATTAAGGCATACTCGTCTAAAAATAAAACTAAATTAAGAAATTTAACCAATTCTTTATGGTGTTTTTGTATTATTTTATTAACTTGGTATATTCTGGTTGGACATAAATATAGATTCTATTATAATCATGGGGCCAGTATGGAACCCACACATTATGACGGAGAGTGGATTATTGGTGAAGTAGATCCGAAGTATACCCCAAGAAAATACGACTTAGTAATAATTGATGTGGATGGAGAAAAATTAACAAAAAGAATCATGGGAATAGAGGGCGAGCACATTGAAATTAAAAATGGTAAAATATTTACAAATAATGAGGAAACACTTGACCCTTTTGGGCAAGGAGATATTATATACTGGACAGAGGCAAAGGAGGAGAGGGATAAGAAACCAAAAAAAGAATGGCTATTTTTTAACGTTCTCCAAGACGTAGGCTTAATTCCTGAGGGGTACGTATTTTTAATTGGGGACAACAGGGAAATTAGTTGGTATGGGGTAATAAAAATCTCTGAAATAAAAGCGGAAGTTATATTTTAGTAAGTGTAAAACATTTTGTGGACTTAGTTTTCTTAAACGGACTACCTATAGAAATAAAAAAAAGTAAATCGGGCTTTTGGAAGAACGATTTAGTTATAATTCACGATCCACTTGGAGGTCAAATCACAGAGCATGAAGTGCTTGTTCTTATGCAGTATTTGTACGAAGAGGGCTTCATCGAGGATAGAAAAACCCCTTACCAAATAGAAACACGGTAAGTAAAGGGTATTTACCTACCGTGTTAATTTTTATTGATATTTAAGATTTACTCTTCTTTGCTTTTTTGATCTTCATCCCTGTATTGATTCAATAAATCTAAAGGTGATGGGTCTAAGTGACCATATTTTTCCTTCAACTCTTCGTCTGTTAGAAATGTACCTTCAGGAACAGGAGGTAGTTGATCTAATGGAATTTCATTTCCCTCACTATCAATAACCTTCTGAGTGTGTTTATATTTATTTTCTTCGCTCATTTTTATTTATTTCCTTTCTATAATAATTACCTTTTTGGGGTAGGTTACCCGAAGCATAAATGGGAACATTTTCTCTGCATTAGCTTCATCTTCAGTGCTTTCTTCAGCGTCTTCAGTTACCTTTTCTTTTGGCTCGTGCTCCACTGGCATTTTTAAAAGTTCTTCTTCTGTGGGCATTTTTACTTTGGGGTCTAAGGCCCACATAATTTTATGTTTTTCACAGTAATCAACCATACGCCGAACAGGCACTATTAAATTGAAACCTTCTCCTGCTCCCCTAACAAGCATTCCTATATATTTAGCGTTATCTTTTAAATATACTCCACCACCACTGCTACCGGGGAAAGCTGTAACTGTAGTTTGATCGAAAACAAATTTATTTAACGACTTGATTAATCTTCCGTGCTGAGAATAGATTCCATCTGTCATACTGTTCGCTCCCATTTGTCCAAGTAGTGAACCGACATGCAACAAATCTGTTCCTAGTTTTGGAATATCTTTATCTAAATGAAAAGTAACGGTGTCTGTAACAAAATTTAATTTACGAACTCTCAACAATGCTAAATCGTGACCGTCTTTTGCATCACTATATTTGAGAACTTCTGCGTCCATTTGAAGGCGACCAACGGTGCGCCCGTTTTGCCTGATCTCTTTTACAACCATTGGGTCTTTAAACTCTACAATTGTTTTAGGCGTGCCATTGACTACCGTTTTTCTAGTCTTCCTTAGGTTATCTATAACGTGTGCGGCAGTCCACACGAAATTAACTTGGTTCCCGTCCGCATCTTTTCGAGTGAAGATTACGCCAGACCCTTCCCCGTTAGACCATTCTCCTTCTGATCTAATGGTGACAGATACATTTTGTAAATGATCTGCTGTAGAAGTTTTTTTCTCTGCGGAATCAACATTGAATGTCAATAAAGAGAGACCAATGAATACGAGTAATAATCTTTTCATAACCTTATTATTATAGCGTAAAAGGGTGAAAAAGAATTAAAAAATTAAAGTTTTTTAATTAAAAAAATTATATCTACTACAGTTTTATCTCCGTAGAAATTTATATCATCGAATGGGAAGGCAATCCAATGATAGCTATATATATTAAATTCCTCGTGAACTAATATTATTGCCACATCCTTGGATTTATTTAAATCAGATGCATTATTTATACTTATTATTTCGTACCCATATTTTTCACATATCTTCTTAACCTCACTAGGCCAAGTTATACATATCCCCTCTTTATTAAATAATGAAAGGACTTTCTTTGATAAGCTATTATAGTCTTGAATTTCTCTACTTATTTGACTCGAGTTTACTTTTAAAGCTTTGCTTAATGCTATGGGTCCGCAGCTATGGTTATATTTAGGGTAGTATCCACGGGAATCCTTGTCGTAGCTATCGAAAACTCCGCAGCCTAAAAAAATAGAACAAAATAATGGTAAAAAATATTTCATATGAAAAGTAATGAAATAAATGTAATAGCTAAGATTACACCCAGCGCTGAAGCCAAAGACACAATTAAAACAGCCCGTAATAGGCTAAATTTATCTTCTTTTAAGGGTTTACAGCTAGGAGTTAGCTTTTTTTCTGGAAATTCAGAACCGTTAATTAGCCAATGATCACCATTTTTATCTTTGATGACCCATTTTTCGACTTCCTCACTGTTTTTCCACCAGCGAGCATTGTCGTTTAAGACAACCCATTTTTTGTGTTTCATAAGCGTAATACCCTGTAGGTAATTACACTTACTTTATTAAGTATTTAATAACTTAATAGATTTTCTACATGTTCATTAAAATCATCAAAAGGGATATCTTTATAAGTTAAAACTATAGGTAACTTTACATCCCCGCCTCTATTTTGCTGAACTCTATTATCAAAATATCCTGTCGCCATTAAGGATGCTACAGATGAAATTGGAAAAGATGTAGCTTTTTGCATGGCACTGAATCTTCCATCCGCATCTGCTGCAATAATTTTTTCTTTTTTCCATTCTATATCTCCACCTCTAACAACAGACCTAATTAAAACAATATCGTTGCCATCAGCGACACAGCCATTTTGAAATATATCTAACAAACATTCTTGAGAAAGATCACACTTTCTAATTAAAAATTTAACCGCCTCACAATGCCCCGGCCATCTAATAGTTTTGTAAAAACAGTTCTTAACTCCACGCTCTTTCATGGTTTTGATTGTATGGGAAGCGCCTCCGCTTGTAAAAAACGCCTCCATATCTTCCTTTATTAAATCGATATGAACTGTCTCTAAACCTTCCATGCCGGGAACCATGTGAATTTCTCCATTATGTAAAACTTCACAACTGTCTTCGTACTCATTAATTAAACCATCTGTAGACCAAGTTACAGAGTAGTTAAGCGGTGGATTCATTGGAATGCCCGGAATACCACCCACCATCATTTCAACATCTTCCGCTTGCCTATGAATCTCTTTGCAGCCTTGTTCGGCTAAAATATTTACCCAGCCCGGAGCTAAACCCAAATCTGTGAACACAGGTTTTGTAGCCTTCTTTAAAGCCCACTCATTAATATTTTTAGATACATCTACCCTGCCCCCTAAATCGCAATAACGTACACCATTGTCAACACACCAAGTTCCCACCTCTTCTGTTTGATGGTAAGGCAGACTGCTGATTACTACGTCTGGATGACCGTTATGGACTACCCACTCGAAAATTTTCTCCACATTTTCTACGTGAATAAACGTGGTTCCTTCTGGCATTTTTTTTCCTGCGTCCGCCCATGTATCCATGCCGAACACTTCGAAACCTAATTTGTCCATCGACCAAGATATGGCCGTCCCCATTCTGCCTATACCTAATACTAGAGCTTTCATTTTTTACATCTTTTACGTGGGCCACCTTGGCCTCTATATTTTTTTACACCCTTGCTGCGATTACTGCAGCCTTGTCTTGTTTTCTTGCCCTTCGGCTTTTGATATCCTAATTGATGTTGTACTGCCATAATTTTATTTCATTCCTTGTGGGAAAGATAAACTTTCTCCATGATTTACTGTCCAGCTAATTTCATGAGTAACCGCTCGGACAGTTCTGGCCGCTGAGGGGTAACCGTTACCACTCTTTTTAACGCCGCCAAATGATAGATGACTTTCTGCTGCAATAGAGCCTCCATTCCAATATATCATTCCTGCATCACACTGCTCTCTACAATCTCTAGCCTTGTGAAAGTCTTCCGTTATAATGCCTACTGCTAAACCATATTCTGTATCATTATATATATTCACGCCTTGTTCAAAGGTGTCGAATGGAATAATAGATACATGTGGACCAAAAACTTCTTCTCTCAAATAGGGGGCATCTTTTCTCCAACTACTCTTGTATACTGTCGGACTCATATAATACCCTTTATCACCTATTCTTTCTCCCTGTAATAAAACTTCAGCCTTGGAGTCGTGAGCAACAAGATCATTGTAATGAGTTACTTTTGCTAATCCATCTGCATTTACTAGGGGGCCATAAGTTACGCTTTCATCCACTATTAAATCTTCCCAAACTATTGCTGCGGGTGTGCCACAGGTTCCAGAAACTTTTTGAAATGGATTTCCCACTTTAATCTGGCGACACAGCGACTCAAACTTTTCTACAAATTTATTGTATATTCCCGATTGTACTATTAATCTACCGGACGATACGCATCTTTGACCAGATAATTTAAAAGCGCTTGCGAAACTAGCTTCCACGGCTAAATCTAAATTAGCATCATCAAAAATTATACATGCACTTTTACTACCCATTTCACATGATGCAGTCTTATGCCAACTACGTGCGCACTCTTTTCTTATGTGTTTTCCAACAAGTGCACTTCCTGTGAAGCATACGTGATCGATATCTCCTTTTACTAGGTACGCTCCAGTTGCTCCATCACCATGAATAACATTGAAAACCCCCTTAGGGAAACCCGCTTCATTATATATTTCAGCACATATTTGACTAGACATAGGTGCATCTTCAGAAGGTTTTAAAACTACAGTGTTACCTTCAGCTATCGCTGGTGCAGCGCACCAAAATGCACCGATTGCAACTGGAAAGTTGAACGGACTAATAATAGCTATAACCCCCTTAGGCTTTCTAAGTATGTAGGAATCTTTATCCGCAATCTCAGAAGCCAACGCTTCTCCGTGGGGTAATCTCCCGCTGCCAAAAGCGTACATTGACATATGTAGAGCCTCATTAACTTCAGCGATAGACTCGTTGTAGGTTTTACCTGTCTCTAAAGAAATAACTGCAGCCAACTCCTCCCTTCTTTTTTCTATTACCTTACATAACTTATAAAAATAATCTGCCCTCTGAACTCGACTAACCTTTTTCCATAGTTTAAATGTCTTTCTGGCTGCGAGAACAGCCTTATCTATAACTTCAGGTTCACACTTGGGGAAAGTGCCCAGCTTTTCTTCCGTTGATGGATTTATATTATCGTAGGTTAACTTGTGCGGCCCACCATATTTTACCCATTTGCCATCTATATAATTCTTTCCTGTGAAATATGTTTTCTCTCCTGTTAAACAATCTATTCTCATTTTTTTGTACTCTCCATTAAAGCTTTTACATTTGTTTCGCAGAACCCTTTGCCTTCTCTGCTTATAAGTTCATAAATAACACCAGTTAATTCTGAGGGTTTAGTAAAGACTTGAACTAGGCCGGGGCATTCTAAGGGATTTTCAGAATAAAATTCTGCGTAGCCCATTTGCTTCCAATCATGCATTGTAGCTTTTACGTCATCCACTTGGTAAGCTATATGGTGAATACCTCCCACGCCATCACGTTCAGCGACCCAATCGCCTACAATAGACCCTTCTGGACCGTCACTAACAAAAATTTCTGGAGGAGAATGGTAAACTACATCACCCTCTAACTCGTTAACTCCTATAGAGGTATGTAAACTCCATAAGTCTGTAAATTCTGGTCTTTTTTCTGGGGGTACTAAAGCTAAACAGTCTGCCTTACTGTTATCATCGAATTCAATTTGAAACTCGAGACCGATTTTATAACCCATGCACTTATCTAAGAATTCGGCAGTTTTATATCTGTCTTTAGTTCTGTAGGCTATATGATCTAACCTCATAGTTTACTATAATATAATTTAAAGCAATTATACGCAAGTTATTTTTTTATTTTATTAAATTTATTGTTGTACCATTTCATTTCAGATAGTATAAACTGCTGCCCTCTGGTTCCGCTAAACGCTAAAACTTTCGCATCATCAATGTCGCAATCATAGTTATATGTACTTTTTAAACTGCCCCCATTCATAAGGTGCCAATAACAACTGCTGCGACTTAGATGCTCTCTTAAGTTTTGCTCTTGAGTATAAAAACCATCTCTTTGCTTAAAAAACATTTTATTATATATACCCATTTCAGCGTCCCATTCTTTTTGCCAAGTTTTAGAGTGAGATTCAAGGTTGTCACCTTTAAATAATTCATAACCGTAGTCCATGATTTCTTTTTCTGTCGTATGCGGAAAATATCTCATGCTATTTACAGATATAGGGCCACATTCAGGGCAGACATTGGGGCCGGGGTTTCTACCAAACAAAGAAAAGTCTTTGTACTCTTCAAAAATATTACTCTCTTTAACGAAAAGGCAGTCAACTTCCGAGGTTAAAATATTACATTTCTCTTTGTTCCACAATTCGTAATTATATAAGAATGCATTTTTAAAAAGTTCGCTAGTGTGCTCAAATTCTCCACCTATATATATTATCTCGTCAATTTTTTGCAGGTGCATTTCAGCGCTACTCACCAAAAGCTTTGACATATCTTGATAGATATCATATTTATCTTCAAAATTTGAACCACAAGGTAAAAACTCGGGGCCTTGTTTAACCTTCCCCAATAAGACTGTTAGATAATTCTTAACCATTACTTTTTAATTCATTGACCTTTTTTATTACATCTCTTATCTGTCTACTTCCATGGAAGTGAATGATCTTTGCATCGCTCATTTTAAGATCTTTATTTTTACCCTCTGGGACATCTTGGAAAGCTAAATCTGGCCTATGAGCTTCTTGGATTTGTATATTTTGAGACCATAACATTTTGTTATAAAGAACTTGCTCGAAATTCCACTCATGCTTCCAAGGGTCAGAACACTCTAAAGCTTTATCCCAAGTTTCTTGAGACATTGTATGTGGATAATATCTTACATCACAATTAAAATAATCTCTGAAACCAAACGCACTGGAGGGACTCGTGTGGTTGAACATCATGAATTTATCAAATTCATTAAATATTTTTACTGGATGCTGGCAGTAAGTGTCAACCCCACAAAACATTATATTGCAAGGTTCAGATTTCCACATGTCATATATCTTAAAGAATCCATCTTTAAAGCCGTCATGAATACTTTTCATTTCTCCCTTAAAGGCTATGATTTCATCTAAGTCCGCTAAATTCTTTTGGAAGGAGGGCTTTGTTACTTTTTCGAATACCTCACAATAATTAATATGAGACTCCGTTCTGCCTTTACCATGTTCATCCATACCCATCATATCTGGGTGCTCTGTTATCTTGTACAAGTAAAATATTAGATAATTTTTAAGTTTATTATTCATATGTTGCATTTATAATGTCTTCTTTATTTAGCATTTTTAATAGCCTTTTGCTACTTATGGTATAACTTTTATTATATCCATCACCGTAAAAAGGCGGTTCCGTTAATTTGGAGTAGTAATCTACTAAAGCTGGAGCAAACAATCCAAGTGAACCTTGATCTACAAATTCGATGAATTGAGTTTTTTCTTTGCATGCATATACATGGTAACTCGCACCACCATGCGGTGCAACAATTATATCACTATTATAAAACACATTAAATCTATCTATGATTTCGCTATAATCTGCATGATTAAAATTTATGAAATTTAAATTATTTTGCTTAGAAAATTCCTTTAAAGTCTCAATTATTTCCGGTTCATTTAAAACATTTCTACTATTATTACCTCCACTTCTGGTAAGGTAAGTTAGATTTTTTTGAGATGTTTCGGTGAGTAGTGGTGCTAAAAGCTCTCTAATATATTTAATGTTATCTGGTGGTACAGTTTTTTTAAAGAAAAGCGAGTGCGGGAGTCTGGCTGGAACGTATAGTTTTTTTATTTTATGTCGAAAAGACTGATCAAAAAATTGTATTTTGTTTTTTAGCTTGCACAACTCTTTAACGCAAAAAATTATATGGTCTTTATCGTCCCGAAACAAAAGAGTTATATCTTCATTTTTTTTGAGAAAATCAGCGGATTGACATAGTAAATGCAATGCGTCCTGCATCCAATGTTGCCAAGTATGATCGTCTCCAGAATTAACGAAAAGCATGGCTTGTTCTACATGTACCTTTTCACTTTGAGCTACGATGTCAGACTCACAATTTTTAATTACAGAAATTGTGTCACCTAAATTTCTGGGAAAATTCCAAACATCAATTGCGTCTAAGTATACATTATTAAATTCGTGAATCTTAAACTCTTCAAAAAAATATTGCCCCTTGAAGAAGAGGCCTTGCCAGCGTTCAGCGTTCCACTTAACCTCTTCTTCTTTTAGTATCTTAATGTTATAATCGAATTTCTTCATAGTGTGATTAATGAATAAGCTATTTTAGCTGGTACTAAATTTCCTTCCATTCTAAAGCTCTTAATGTTACCATCGTAACTACATAATTCAATTATTCTTTTTGAGACATCTTGCACTGTAACTAATTCCATCACCCCATAAGGCTCGACTTCCCCGTCTTTCATTTTTTGGCAAACGCCTTTACCTATTATAACTGGAACTCTAAGTATTAGACCTTTGCTACAATTATTTATTAAGTACGCTTCTGATAATTGTTTGTAATGATTATACCAATTTTCCTGTTCGGAATAGGTTGAAATGAAAATAATTTTATCGTCTCCGTGTTCATTTACAAACTCCTTAAATTTAAAGTATTCGCATTGTTGGGGCTTTTGGGTTTTATCCCAAACATTCCAAGTGTGATAAATGAATATATCCTCTTGGCAATTAGGTAAATTTTTGCTTAATTCTTCCCCAACTTGCCCTCTACCATTAATAAGTTTAATCATATAAAATCAGGATGCTTAACTGAATCTCTCATATTTTTTTGATTAAGTAAAGCCTGATTTCTTTCTTCTTCTGAGGATTGATGTAACTCCCACATCGCTTTATTACTTTCGTGAGGTTTACATAATTTTGTACAATTCTTGAAACATTCAACACATTCGATTTGATTCATGACTTTTTGCCTAGTCTGAATATCATTCCAGATTTCCTTGAAAGATTTGTCATCGTATAAACAACCATAGCTATACTGCTTCCAACCTCTATGATTTGTGCAGACGTATACGTAGCCATCTGCGCCTACGCACGGAGAAATTTGAGACCCCAGACATTTTTTATAATCTCTACCAAATTTTTCTCTATCTTCCGCTAGATCTTCTAATTTGTATCCGTTAACTTCAAATTTATCTCCTAATATGCTGGCTGCTTTATCTAATAATGGTTGAACATCACCCCTCCAAAACTCTATATCTCTTTGCTCTCCACCTTTTTCTCTAATGATAATCTCTGGTTTGTACTGACAATAGGTTACATCAAAATCTTTAAAGAACTCTGCAAAATTAACTATCTCTTTATATGTGTCAGGAGAAACGACATAGCCTACGCCAATATCTATTTTATTACCTTTAGATTTATTTACCTCTATTAATTTTGATAGGTTTGAAACCATCTTATCCCAGTTGGCATCCCCTTTGGGCTTTCTAACTCCATCGTAAGTTTCCTTAGTTCCTGAATCAATAGAGATTCTAACCCAAGTCATGTTATCAACTAGAGTATTAAATAGATCGTGTTTATCTAGTAGTGTGCCGTTGGTGAACATTCCCATTTGCAGCCCATTTGAGCCGCAATATTCTATAGCCTCTTTTAAGTGTTTATTTACTGTTGGCTCCCCGCCACCCGTCCAGTTTATAGCTCTGACCCCCATATCGACAAAATCTTTACAAAGATTCATTAATATGTCTCTTTGCATTTGGGCTCTTGAGAAGGTTTCTGTACCCTTGTACTTATCAAAGTGAATATAAGAAGACAAACAAAAACTGCAAGCATGATTGCATGCATTACTTGGGTCAACCTCGACTAATACGGGGGGCGTGTTTCCAGTTCTTATAAATTCAACCGCCCTGTCCGCATTAGCTAAAACCTTGTCCCTTGGACTAAATATCTGACTCGGCATTTTTATTAGCTCCGACACCTATTACACTTACTCCGTCTTTTTCAGGAATAAACCTCCAAGGGTCAAGAATAACTGAGCCTTTGGGAAAATCAAAGTCAACAAAATCTAAATGTTTTGTAGCTACAAAATACACCCCGCTTCTAAAATCAGGTTTAATTTCATCAACGTAAGGGTCATAACATACCACAGATTTTCCTCTTTCTTTTAGTAGATTGTCTAATAATACGGCAGGACTTCCAGTTGTAATATTTGTCTCCGGCTTAAATGATTTTCCTAATATATATATTTCCCTAAATTCTTTATCGTGTTCAATTATTAAGTCTGCCAACCAATCAGTCTGGTGCTCTCTCGCCATCATTAAATCGTCGAAAAAATTATGACTCAAATTAACTTCTTTAGCTAACCAAGACATAGCTATGTTATCTCTCGGGTGACAACCTCCTCCATCACCCATTCCTGCTGTTAAGTACTTAGTACTGATTAATCTATCTGTGGCCATCTTTAATCCGTCGGTGACTTCATCGACATCACACCCTTTCTTGTGGCAAATTTCCATTAACGTGTTAACGAAAGTTATTTTCATGCCTATAAACGTATTATAAGAAACTTTTATAAGTTCAGCGTTTCTAACTGACGTACGATAAACGGGTCTATCATGTAACGTACTATAAAAACCTTCAGCTACATCTGCGGCCTGTTTATCATCATGCCCGAATAAAACAAATTCAGGATTTGTGAAATCATTAATTGTCGTACCCATCGCAATAAAAAATGGATTATAACATAAAGACATATGCTTATTAAAGAGCGGCCTAATCTCTCTATCTATAGTTCCGGGCAGCACCGTGGATATAATAACTACCGTAATCTTCCTGCTTGTACCTGCGCAAACAGTTTCTATTTTATCTGCCAACTGCTTTATTCCATTTCTCAAATAACTATAATCAAAATCTACTCGATCATCAGGGATTCTGGTTACGCCCTCATATTTGGGATCATGAGGCGTTTGAATCGGTACAAAAATAAGATCGCAACTTTCAACCATGTTTCGTAAATGCTTATCTTCATTTCCAACGCTTATAAATTTATGATAATGTTTTTCAAGATATTCTTCAGCATGAACTTCTCTATAGGGAATCTTTCTTTTTTTAATGTATTCGGGTATTTCGGGGTTGGGGTCGTAGCCGCATATAAAATGCCCCTTTGATGCGCACGCTAAAGCGCAAGGAAAGCCTAACTTTCCTAGGCCCATAAAACCAACATGTCTTATGGTGTTTGATTTTACGTTACTTCTTTGTTGTGAAAAGCTCATTATATTGTTATACTCCTATTTTTCTATTTTATGCAAAACATCTTTAACAAACTGATCTACCGTAGAATTCTTAACGTGAGGCATACAAATGATATGGGCTATATCATCTTGTACCGCCAGCTTCCATTTCTTTACGACGCTCTCTTGCGGTCTGGGTAGAACCACGGTTATTGCGTGGTCATTTTTCCAAGCCTTGATGCCTGCATTATTAAGTTCTTTAACGGCATACTCTGAAACTCTAAGGCATTTTCTAACCATCTTTTTAAAGCCATTAAAACCATACTTTTTAATTGCATACCAAAGTAATATTGGGGTGAACCCATTTCTAGAACCACTAACAGTGCTATCTAGTGAACCAACATACTCGACTGCTCTAGCCACTCTACCAACGTTACTTTTTAATGCCAGCACAACCCCGCAAGGAACTGGTGAACCTATGAATTTGTGACCACTTATAGAGATACTCTGAACTCCTGTGGTAAAATCAAATTTAGGTGCATCATCTATAAACGGCAATGTCATACCTCCGAGAGCGGCATCAACGTGAATGTAGTACTCTGGTATGGCTAATTCTTTTAAAACTTTTTTTATTTCATTTATATTATCAAAGCCTTCCTTCATTGTAGTTCCAAGATTGGCAAATATTATTGGCGGTGCGGACCTCCAAGTTGAAAGCATCTCTTTAAAATCATTGTAATCCATTTCTCCATTACGTCTAGACTTTATCATCACATGATCTAAGCCTAACATTCTTATATTTTTGCTAACGCTATAATGAGTATCTTGAGAATAGTAAACGACACCTTTTGGGTAAAGTTCTCTAGCTAAATACAGTCCGTACATATTACCTTCTGTGCCGCCATTAGTTACATAGCCCCAGTAATTATCAATCGGGAATTTATGTAATTTAGCAAACCAATCTAAGACTTCCACCTCAAACTCTCTAGAGTCTAAACCGTAATAACCAGAAGTGAAGGGGTCTCCCACGTTGTTTAGGGGGCAATAAAGAAAATCATGCAGTTCAGAATAATCAAAATCACAATTAACTGGATACCCTATAAAGGAACCTTTATTTTTGATTGTGTTCTGTAAAAAATTACCTAATCTTGTTTTGTCTTTTTTATTCATTTATATTTCATTATTATTTAATCCAACTGAGATAACCATACACATTCATAACGGTAATTATAATTGACATTGATGCAGCGGGGTATGCGCTTTTTCTGTAACAATCTAAAGCAACTAATATATTACCGATAATCCAAACCGGCCAACACTCGGCAAATTTGTTTGCATTTAAATAGTAACCTAATATAACTAAAGCTGCCCCCACCCAACCAAGGTAACGGTAAAGGTTACTAGACTCACCATCTTCAACTGTGTTAACACAGGGTTGAAGAGGCGGAATTTTCACAAAAGCCTTTTTGATTCCGGTGAGTTCGGAAACTTTTTTTGTTCTAGAATGTAACATAACTTTAAAAAATCTACGCTTATACCAAATTTACGTCTTATATCTTTTAGTTCCCAAGTTGAAAAAAATCTGAAATCAACCTTAGTCAAATCTACTAGACATCTTGACCCAGCTATAACTCCGTGTTTAAATACGTAAGCCTCTTCTTCTCCAAAGTTATAACCTTCTGGATATAAATATTTAGATATAAGTAAAAACATTTTCTCTCTAAAAGGGGTCATCTTCTTTGTGCTCCCCATTGTGTAGCCTATTACAAATGCTTCGTCTTTTGGCAAAACACCTCTGCCTAAAATTATATGAATGCAATCATGAGATAAAAGCGAGACTGCTCCGGGGAATATACCTATATCATATTTAGGGTTTTCAATTAGCCTGATAATAAGTGGAACATCTGTAGGTTTAAGCTTAAAAGGCTCCATCTCCCTTAGGGCTGTTTTCAACCAAGTTCTATTAGAAGAAAGTAAGGGCACATGCCAATCGATAGCTAATTGATGTTCTTGTGGAAAATTCATTTTGTATCCATAACGTTTTCTATAGCTTCGGTAAATGAATCTATCATTTTATCTAGGGAAAAATTTCTGGCCATCTCCCAACATTTTTCAGGATCAACTTCCGCTGCCGCCTCATAACAATCTAAAAAATTATCCCCATCATAGTAAAAACCCGTTTCCCCTTCGACTATTACGCTTCTAAAAAATTGATCATCTTCTATGATCTCCGTATTATTAGGCATAATTTCCAAAGGCGTCCTCTCTGGCAAAAGTTTTTTTGGTGCAAGTATGGGGGTTCCAACTGATAAACTTTCTATAACGCTAAGGTTAAAAGAGGGGTTCCTCTCAAATAAATATGTAGTTAAGCGAGATTCTTGACAGAGATTCAACTTCTCTTCTTCGGAAACCGTGTTGCCTATGTATTTTACGTAATCGCAATTGTCGCCTACGCCGCCTTTAACATTTAATAAGCATGGATACCATTTTCTGTCTATACCGGGATATGGAATTCCTAATGAATCTTCCATAACTGGACCACCAAAAATAAAATCTATCTTATTCTTTTTGCATTGGTGTATTACCTCCATCGTATTAGTTTGCCTGTCGTGTCTCGTGCATTGAAAAATAAAATCAGATTTTTTTTCTGGCTCGACATAAGTTTCTGCCACGGGTTTACCTAATTGAATTTTATATATATTTTGAGAGCTATGCTTAGGCTTTTCGTTTTTCCTCCAGTAAAGAACGTGCTCTGCCTTTTCTGTGACTTCACTTACTGTACCATACGGCCCCCATATAATTTGTTTGGCTTTTAATCCATCGAGATCAACTAGCAAATTCGGATTGTTGTGCATTATGATGTCAAAACTGTCAAACTTATCTGGTATTGTCTTTTTTAAGTTTTTTCCAGATTTTATATCTAAAAAATCTTCCATAGAAATCGGAATGCAACTCTCTGAATTTTCAACGTTTACTTTAACTGAATCAAAACAACTTTCAGGTGCAAATATATAAAAGTCTATATTAGATTCATGTAATCCTGAGTTGTAAATTTCTTTGGCCCACCTAGCAAAAATGCTACATCCTGAATACATTTTCGGAAAACAGGCGTAATCCTCATGTGGGCTATTACATTCTAGATAAGCTACTTTAATCCTAGGCATATAGATATAATGGCTTATTTAATATAAAAAAACAATAAAAAACCCGCCAGCCCCAAAGGGGGCTGACGAGCCTATCTATCATCTGAAAACCTAAGGAGGTTGCTACATCCTAATCGGATGCAGCCTGATCTTTTGCTTCAGAATCTTCTTGCTTTTGTTCTGTGGTAGCCTCCTTGGGAGGCGTACCGCTATTATTTAACGCATAAACTGCATAACCTGTTACAAGCATTTGACCTGCTAGTAATAGTACCGCAATTCTTGCGTACGTTGTATTAACCGTTGTTAACTTTTCTTTTGTACTCATATTTGTGAGAACATAGAACGGATTTAATCGATTGTCAATTCAATCTTTTTTTCGGATTCTTTTTTATTAATTTTCACAGTTAATAATCCATCATTATGAGTCGCTGACATAGTGGAGATGTCTCCGCCTTCAGGTATCATGAATGAATATGATGCTGTACTGTCGTTTTGTTTTGCCACAATATAGACTTCCCCCTCTTGAACTGTAGCTTTTATATTTTCCTTCTTAAATCCGGCGAGAGGTATAGAATATTCATAGGAATCTTCCAACTCTTTGCCTAGAACGGTGTTGTTTCTTCTCCAATACGTATGATCGCCTTCTAGAAAAGCTCTATCAGCATTAGTGAAAAATGTGTCAAATAATCTATTTGTTAATTTAAATGTATTCATATACTTCTAACAAGCATTAGCTGTGCCAAAAGAAAACCCCCGATTTCTCGGGGGTTTTCGTTGTTTGCGGGTGTCTTGGCAGCGTGATTGAGCCTCAATGTCTCAACCTAAAGTGTGTACATGTGTCTCATTTTTTCCATTTTCGTTTTGCGACTTTAGCTTTGGCTGCGTCAGGTAATCTCCATCCGCAGTGATTAAATAAGAATCTACTTAAGGTATTTGCGAAGTGAGCTACTTCTTTTTCGGATTTATTCCAAAAGAAACTATGAGTAAACTCATGTATTGAGGTATTTAACTGGGTTTGAGTCGTTAAATTCGGAGATATATGAATCTTCGGGTCTAACGAGTCGGGTGGGGTGCAAATTCCATCACAATCTCCTCCAAAATGTCGCTTATCTGGCTTTCTAAAAATTACTTCGTATTCAACCCCATCATTATTTTTGAACGAGAAGTGTTCCATTAATGGTAATTACACTAAAAATAGCGTAACTTTTTTAAATATATTTAGCTATTTCTTTAGATAGTTTTTCCGCTGTAGACTTCTCGTACTCCATTCTCTTCCAGCATTCATGCATATTCATTGCGCAAACTTCCCCCTCTGGCGACTCAGGGTCTTCTAGTAGCATTAACTTTTCATGCCAGTGATCAAATTTATTATTCCAGAATTCTATTGAATCTTCTAAAGCTTTAACTTTTAGAAATAAGTCTTCTTCTTTGTTCATGTGAATATAATAAAAAATAATTGGAAGAACATCAAGTTTTTTATTTCTTATCTAGGCGTAAAATTTTCTTACTTCTTCCGTCTGTAAGATTCACTCTTAAAACATCTAAATTTTCCTGTTGCATTATTATATCTAGAGCTTGATAAAAGCAATCGTGACATAATATTTGCCCCATTAACTCGAAGTAAATTATTTTTTTTGCTTTGAAGAGTATGCTGTAATCCCTTTTAGAATATCTGATACCGCAAGAATCACATTTTAGGTGCTTGCCTTTATAAGTCGTGGGCCTTATAGTTTTAGCTTCTATCATACATTCTTTTTTCATCTAGAGCTTACCTTATATTTTACACCTTGTTTGTTTAATTTGTTCGCATATTCTTCTGCCATTTTTTTACCTTCTTCGGTAAATGGAAATGCTCCCTCTATGTATCTAGAATTTTTCTTGCTATCTTTATCGACAACTACATAGTATTTCTTTTTCGATCTTCCCATGACGTTTAAAATTCCTTTTCTTGAATCTTGTCTAGTTCTAATTTTTCATAAATAGAATAATACATGTGGCTATACTCATCTTTTATTGCATTTTTAGTTTTCATTAATTTAAACTTTAAAGACTCTAGTTTGTAAAAGACGATGTTTTCACTTGTAACTACTGTAGGTCCGGGGAACATAACATTTAATATATAAAAAATTAATTCCCATTCAGAAGTATTAAGTCTTTGAAATAACTGGGAATTTTGAATTTGCATTATGGATTTATAATTTTCTCCAATTGATGATATAGATCGTCCAAAGTTTTTGTGTTTTCAAAATCTATACTATCAATGAAGATTTCTTTCTCAAACTTATCCTCCATAATCATTAAAAGCTCTTGCCACCCCAAGGAATC
>CEUO01094931.1_pt1 | contig 17477 bp, 18 predicted proteins | sample 531391 | NCBI WGS metagenome assembly CEUO01 (sample SAMEA2622799, study PRJEB7988) | marine metagenome | isolation source: saline water (ENVO:00002010), including
ATCCGTCTGCGTCTAATGATAGTTGTCGAGAAAGCCACGACCGAAGCCGTCGCCCTTAACCCAAATACCGAGGGCTGTCGCTTTTGTTCCAAACGCATTAGCTGTCCGGCTTTGACCGACAAGCTTTTCCCATTGGCCAAGAAGTATTTGGCTGAGTCCGAGGATTTCGAGATGGAGTTCTTGGACAAGTACGACCCCGCCAAGATACAAGACCCTTTCGTGCTGGGTAAGATGAAGAACGTGGCTCAGGTTCTGGACAAGTGGTCCGATGCCGTGAGCAAGCAGGCTTTGAAGGTGGCCGTCGAGGATGGGGAGCAAATACCCGGCTACGACGTGTTCTACCGCAAGGCCACGCAAGCCGTCCCCGTGGGTCAAGCCGTGGATGCCTTGAAGGATCAGATGTCCGAGCAGGAGATATTGGATGCTTGCACCACGAGCATACGAGCTCTTGGAAAAGTGGCTTCCGACAAAGCCAAGCGTGGTAAAAAAGCCATGGCCCGAGCCGATGTGGAGGCTGCTTTGCTGAGGGAAGGGGTGATACAGGACTCCGATGAATTGCCGGCCAAGCCTTACCTTAGAAAAAATAAAAAATAGACGTTGACACTTTGATCAAAAGTCTTCAATCTCAAGGCTTCGATCATTAACATAAAATACATAAACTACTAAATATCAATAAGATGCCAACTAAAACATCACTAAAAGAAGAAACTACTAAAGAAGAAATCGTTAGCGCCGCCGGAGAAGACATTGTTGTCGGAACCACGCCATACGCAATGGTTCCTCAAACGCAAGCAGGTGTGTCGGGAGACTTCGATCTCACGGACATCACCTTCCCAAAACTCCAATTGGTTCACGGAATCGGGCCTTTGTCTGACGAGTTCGCCAAAGGGGGTATAGTTCTTGACGGGGAGACCCTCATCAGCGACGGAGACCAAGAGGTTGACATCACTGTCGTCAAGATCGCCAAGATGTTCGAGGAGAACATTCCCTTCGAAACCGGAGAGATTCCTCGCATCGTGGCGACCAAAGCCGAGCTGTTGGAGTTGGGTGGAGACACGGAGTACGGTCCTCGTGACCCTAAAACCGGTAAAAGCGAGCCTCCAAGCTGGAAGCCTATCGCGGACGCCTTGATCTGCATCAAGGATCCAACCGGTGAGGATGACACCAACTTCCCTTACGAGTACGAAGGGGACAACTATGCATTCGCCATGTGGAGAATCAAGAACAGCGCCTATCGCAGGGCCGCCGTTCCGATTTTCACAGCGGCTACCATGTACTACCGTCAAGGTCTCAGAACGGGATCCTTCAAGTTGACCACGGAGAAGGCCAAGTTCGGCCAGAACACCGTGGTAGTGCCCAAGCTCGTCAAGGGCACTAGGCACTCCGAGGATTTTGTGGCCTGGTTGGGCGAGTTCGCCTGACCCTAGTGTCGCACCTCCAGGTAGCCTCCGGGCTACCGACCCATCAGGACGTGGGGAGTGGGTTTGGGGTAGACCCACCCCCCGTCCATGGGGAAGGCTTTACTTTCGCCAAACACCCCGCTAACATGATTTTCCTGCCATGGATTTTTCAAACTACGTTGCAATAGATTTCGAGACATATTATTCAAAAGAGTATTCCATAGCGGGTAATAGCACGTGGTGGTACGTAAATCAGCCCGACTTCGATCCGTATCTCGTAACGCTAGCCAATGATGACTTCAAGTATGTAGGGGAGCCTCAGGATTTTGACTGGAAGCGCGTGGAGGGGATGACCCTCGTGGCTCACAACGCATCGTTCGACCAGAGAGTTTTTGAAAAGGCCCAGGAATTGGGTAGAATACCTTCAGTGAAGATAGCGGGGTGGGAGTGCTCCGCGGATCTTTCGACCTATTGCCAGATGGCAAGGCCTTTGGCCGCCGCCGTCAAGGCCGTGTTCAATGAAGATTTGAGCAAGGAGGTCAGGAGTAACATGAAAGGCAAGACATGGGACATGATGATTGCCGATGACACGGCCAAGGAAGTCATGGATTACGCCCTGTCCGACTCCGAGTGGGCCTGGAAGCTGTGGAAGGAGTTGAGTCCGCACTGGCCCGAGAGCGAGCGGTTGATATCAAGACACACACGCGCCATGGCGTGGCATGGGGTGCCCGTCAACGTCAAGTCCGTGGAGGAGGGCAAGGATAGGTTGGAGAAGAGTATGTTCGAGGCCAAGAACAACCTGCCTTGGTACGATGAGATAGATCCCGACACCAAGAAACCTTATGTAATATACTCCAAGAAGGCGTTGGGGATAGAGTGCCGAAAGAAAGGCATAGAACCTCCCAAGTCGTTGGCTCAGGATTCCGAGGAGTGTAAGAAGTGGATGGCCGAGCACGGATCCAAGTTCGAGTTCGTGGCGGACATGCAGAACTATGCCCGCATGAATACGCATGCCAAGAGGCTAAAGGCCATGGAGCGTCGGCTAACGCCCGAGGACCGTATGTCTTACAACCTCAAGTATTGGGGCGCTGACATAACGGGGCGTTGGAGTGGTGACGCAGGCTTCAACGTGCAGAATCTTCCCAGGGACGCCAAGTATGGCGTTGACATAAGGTCGTGCATAGAGGCTCCCGAGGGAAAGACTTTCGTCATAGCGGACTTATCGCAGATAGAGCCGAGATGTTTGGCCTATATGGTAGGTGATTGGGATTTTCTGGAGCTGGTAGCCAAAGGGATATCCCCTTACGAGGCTCATGCCCGGCAGACCATGGGCTGGACGGGTGGAACATTGAGCGAGGAGGACAAGACGCTATACCTGCTAGCCAAGGTCAGGGTTCTTCAGCTAGGGTATGGGTGTGGTTGGCACAGGTTTTACGAGACGGTCAGGGACTACGGCCAGCTCCATATATTGGAGAACGACATAGACGCCAACGACATACGGAGATTCAAGAATTTCGCAGGCACTTACCAACCCGCCAAGCTGAAGCAGTATGCCAACGAGCACAAGAGCACCCGAAAGCACTGGGTCAACGCCTATATACAGGTGAGCGATTACCGAGACAAGAACCCTAGGATAACGGAAGAGTGGTCAAAGCATAATTACGCGCTCAAGCAGATAGAGGGAGAGGATTATCAAGTGGAGATACCCTCGGGCAGAGCCCTGAGTTTTTTCAATGTCAGGGCGGAGGTAAATACGTCAAGAAGTTGTAAAAGCCAGAAGGGTGGTAGGCGTAGAATGAATATTTATGGCGCGAATGTGTTCCAAAACATGGTTCAAGGTTGCGCCAGAGATGTTATGGCTCAACATATATTTGACATCTCGGATTCAGGCTACGACATAGTCTTGCATGTGCATGACGAAGTAGTCGTGGAAGTCGATGAAGAGGACGCAGAGACAGCCAAGGAAGACATTACGAACATAATGGCCAAAGCCCCCAGCTGGTTGGAAGGATGCCCCTTGGACAGCGATGCTTTAATATCAAAACAATACACAAAATGAACGAACCAACAGAAATAAATGAGATGGAAGTGGAGCTTTGTCTGGAGCTAGCTCGACAATTTGACAGCGAGGATTTGACGCATCCGCCACACAGGGAGGGTGAAGAAGATGAGTGAACTGTTTACGTTACCTAATGCGGTTTCGCATTTAGTGGAGAAAAAAACCCCATGGGATGCCGAGATAGAGCTTCCCGAATTTGAGTCCAAGGCAGGGTTCCGAAGATGGATACAGGAACCTACCACAAAGTATTTGATGTACTCTTGTTGCGAGGGCTTGGATCCGCAACAGAGAGTGACGTCCGACAATCCGGGGAGGCATCTTCATGGAGTCATAGCTGACTGGGATGTGAAGCTGACGGATTCGGAATATGAAACGCTAGCCACCAAGATAATAGACTCGGAGCATAAAGCTCAATGGTTGAGCCGGAGTTTCAGCGGAGGGGCTCACGCACTGTGGTTGTTTGAAAAACCCATACTGATGCACGGATCCAAACCCACTCGCAGAGTGCTTACTAGAATTTACAAGGAGCTAAAGCTAGAGAAGCTAGCTCCAGGTTTTGACAGGGCTGCGTTCCTGAATCCACACACCTACTACAATTTAGGCAGGGATTGGAAGAAGGTGAGTGAGGAGCGTATGCCCTGCGCCACTTTAAACTACTGGCAGTACGAGGAGAGCAGGACACAGGATTTCGATAACACGGGGACGGAGATCCCCTTGGATATCGTGAAAGCCGAGGTTGACAGACGATACCCCAATATATGGACGGGTTCGTTCGAGGACGGTTCCAGAGGACGTTATTTCTGGGCCAGCCCGCCGGGCACCAACCCTACGGCGGCTGTGGTTAGACCTACGGGGATGATGTGTTTCTCGGGAGACCAGCCCTTCTATACGTGGTCCGAGATACTGGGCCCTCAGTTCGTGTCCCGATTCGAGGTATCCCGCATAGGGAAATGCATCGAGGCGTATCACTACGACGGGAAGAATTACTTCATAGAGGAGGACAATCGAAGCTTCATAGTGGCCGGAAAGGAAGAGGCGTTGCTTGACATACAATGCAGGCACGGTCTATCCAACCGCAGGGGTCGCAATGAGAACGTGAGCGAGGCCCAGAGAGCTTTATTCATGATACATACCAACAAGAGGGTTGAGGCCGCCGTGCCATTCGCCTTTGTCAAATCCCGTATAGTCACGCACGAGGGGCACAGATACTTCAATACCGCCACCCAAAGACCATTGGCCTATGCCGATGACCACCAGAAATGGGGCGAAAACTTCCCCAAACTGGCCAACTGGATGGAGAAAATGATGGGTAAGAAACAACTTCCGCACCAGCTGGATTGGTTGGCGTTCGCATACAAGAATGCGGTTGACGGCGATCCCAGGAAGGGGCATGCGCACCTGTTGGTGGGTCCGCCGAACTGCGGGAAGACCTTGTACAACACCGTGGTGCTGGGAGGCCTTTTCGGGGGTCATATGAAGGCCTCGGAGTATTTGGTGGGGAAGACCGATTTCAATGACCATCTTTTCGAGTCAGGTTTGTGGACGGTTGATGACGAAGCACCGACAGCCAGCACGTCAGTTCACACATCGTTCACGGCCAAGATAAAGGAGTTCGTGGCCAACGATACCTTCGTGGTAAGCGCCAAGTTCAAGAAGAGCGGGCGCGTATATTGGAGAGGCCGGTTGAGTATTACGCTCAATGATGACCCCGTATCCTTGAGGTTGTTACCCGATCTTGACATGTCGATCATGGACAAGCTCATGATATTCTATTGCAAATCTTTCAAGGGTTTCACCAAGGGGTTCAAGGAAGACATAGAGAAGGAGCTGCCTTATTTCGCCAGATTTTTGTACGACTACGAGATTCCCGAAAAAAGAACGGACGTCAGGTTCGGGGTCAAGGCGTACGCCAATCCGGACGTGGTGTCCATGCACAAGGCCGACAGCAGGTACTCCCATATCATAGAACTGTTGCATATATTCAGAAACGCGCACCTCAACGAAGGCGATTCTTGGGAGGGCACTTGCTCCGAGCTCATGATGCTTTTGGGCCGTATGGAGGGTTGCAAGGTGCTACTCAAGGACATGAGCCCCAAGAACATGGGCTGGGGTTTGTCCCACCTTTCATCCAAAGGCACCAGTTGGTTAAGGAGATCCGATATAAAAGGCTCCTACAAATGGGTTATTCAAGGACCGTGACATGCAGCCCAAGCAGCAGGGAACGTTGTACGAGATGCTATTCATAGCCGAGTGTATGAAGAGGGATCTGCACCCTCATGACAGCCCTGGAGATTTCCTGCCTCACGACATGCTTGTGTTGAATAACGCCGGCAAGATATTCAAGGTTCAGGTAAAAGGTACGGAAAGCACGAACGAGAGGCGTGGTCGATACCCTAGATATAGGATAACAGCTAAAAGCGGAAACACCAGCAACTACATGGACTGCACAAAAGTAGATGTTTTGGCGGCTTATGTAAGGCCGGCGGACGTGTGGTATATAATACCTTGTCTAAGACTAGGGGGTAGAAAAGCCGTGTGGCTATTTCCCGACAACCTGGAATCAAAGGCTCAGTTCGAGAAGTACAAGGAAGATTGGGATTATTTCTTTTAGGTGTACACCTTACCTTCCAAATACCCCACGCCAGCTTCCGTGATCATCCAAGGATGATCCTTGTGCGTCACCATGATTATGCGGAACTTCATCCTGCGGCCACGGAGATTGATGAAGGTCTTGATCTTCTGCTTGCCATATACGGAGCCTTTGTATTGCCCGCTGATGGTTCCATCCTCGGCTTGAGCGTAGACCCACAGGTTGCCCCACGAGTTCTTGCGAAATGATAGTACGATCTCATGCCACTGCTTCACGTTGCTTTGGCTTCCGAAATCCTCGTATGCCGTCTCCATTATGGATAGGTAAGCGTCCTTGTAATATGTGGAGGTGTCTTCCACGGCTATGCTGGTGGTGCCTATGGCCGGGGACGCCATTTGGGAGGCCAGTGTTCTTCCGTAATAATTGAATATCAGGTTGTCCTTGTCCACGATCACTTCGTCGGTGCCGCTGGGATTGGACGTGGTATCCCAGTCGGAAGGAGCGCTGACCGAGGAAAACTCGGCACCGTCCCGCATATCCTCGAAATCCGTCGTCCATACCTTGTGATCCTGATCCACGGCCACCATCTTGGAGCTGTCGGGAACGTGCGTGAGGCACGTCAGCTTGGGGAGCAGGAATGGCCCCGACAGGCTGTCGCTCATGTCGTGCCACATATAGCTGGCGAATCTGGCGTTGGTTGAGGAAGCTTCCTGCGTGGGCATACCCACGGTGTAGAATCCGGTGCTTGGCTCATAGGCAGAGAAAGCGGTGCTTATGTCAGCGGCCACTAACCTGTCCCATGCGCCCTTGGCCTTCCAACTTACCTGATCGGCATCCGAGTAGGTGGGTTTGTGATCAGGCCCGCGCCTCGCGCTTTCGTCCTTCCATATCTGGCCATCGCAACCTAGGTAGTATGGCTGAATCATGGCAGACCCCGACACTACGTTGGGGTTTATGGCTCCGGAGTTCGCCGCGCCAGCTACTTGCTCCGCCCTGAACCCGGGTATGGATTGGGTGGCGGGTTGGGTTGAATATATTAAAACGACCCCCGCGTCCGTATGCACCACTATGTAATTTTGGTAGGTGGATAGTGCCGTTATTTTGGACGCGTTGGTACAAAGTATGTCGATTTTTGACAAGTAATCCTTGGAGTACACACCCTCTCTCAACGGATCCTCCCCCGTGGCAGGCTCGGAAACATACACCCTCAAAGGGTTGTCTACGTCACCCGCCGCGAATATAGCCTTGTTCATACCTATTACGAACGTGTTGCATTTGGGGAACACTTCATTTTCCATCTTATAGTAACCCGAGCTAGCGGATAGAGAACTGACGGTATGGTTACCCGCCCCGTCGCACGCTATTTTGCGTATTCCCGGGCTGCCGCTAGGCACCGTGCCCGACCCCGTACCTACGAACACGGTGTTGTTCCCCACGTCCGACATATAAGGGGTTCCCGTAAGATCGTCCGTAGCGTCATCCGCAGTGAGGGAGCCTAAAACGGGGGGTACCTTGGATTGATTCGGATTGATGTGGACACCTGTTATGAAGGTGCCGTTGGACACCATTTGAATACCGTTGCCATTAGTGTTATCCTTGAAAGTGTATATCTTACCCTCCGTGTGGCTACCGGGCTCGTCTCCACCCAAAGCCGTCCACACGGGACCTGATCGCAACGACCCCACGGGCGCAGGCACGGCTCCCTCGCAGATACGTAGAACCCCACGGTCCACGTCCGTCCTGTGGGCCTCTATGCCTGTGAACCTTGGTATTCTGTAGTATCTCACTTAAACAAACTCTTCTTGTACGGGAACATCTTGTTTAACACTTCCTGACGCTTCTTGCAAGATTCGCAGGCGGGAACGCCAAACTTCTTGAGAACCCGCTCCATTGAATCGCCCAAACCCTTGGGCTCCTTGGGTGCGCCGTCCGTAAGCTTGGATAGCTTTTCCAGCATATCTTTGGTCAATGTCATGAAAGTTCGGATTCTATACTAGCTGACACCCCTGTAAGGGTGCCGCATTTATCGAAAGTCAACAGTCTGTGAAGACATATACTGCTAGCCGTGGACACGTACTCCACCATACGAATAGTAAACCCGCACGTCCCCAAGGATATACCGGTTGCGTCGTTCACTATATTAAAAGTTTCATTTCTGGCGGCTCCCCCAGCTCTCTCCGCGTCACTCCAAGACCCCCCGCTACTAGGGGCGTTGTAGTGGTAGCCCCATTTGTATAACCCGTCTTGGGGGTGTAATTCGAACGGAAGAGTGTCCCCACAAACATCTCCGCATCCGCCCGCCGCCTCGTTGTACATGGGGACGAGAAGAAGCTGAACCTGCGCTTCCGAGGCCACCCCCATGTAGTCAACGTCCACGACCGTCGCGCCTATGGAGTCCCTGAGGTCCGCCAGCTTCGTCTGAAAATTCCCTGCCACGGTGGCGATGTAATACATCACCAGCTTGTCGTTTTTGTCGTAGCCCACCAGAAAGTCTCCTCCGTTATAGTTCGGCGCATAAGGGGATTTCTCCGTACCGAACGCCTCGTCCTCCAGAGCCGCCTTGAGATCGTCGGCGAACAAGCCCACGGCATCGCTGGCGGAATCCCGAAGCTTCCAGTAAGCGTCCGCGCCGTTCTTGGACGAGGGCATCTGTATAACGGTTCCGTCCACGAGCGGATCGGGATCGGGAGCCGCCCTGTCCCCTCCGGGATCTTCGGGATTGGCGGGGGCGTCCATCTCCGCGTCATGCTCCTTGAAATCTTCTTCTTTTTCTTCGGGAAGGTTGCTTATGAGATTCCCAAACTCATCAACGGCAAGATTGCTGGACGGTATTACGTCCTCGGGGTTTATGGCACCGGCTCCAGCCAAAGCTTTACCTAGCTCTTTCAAGGCGGCGTCCTCGTCATTTTCGGCGGCTTTTGCCGCTTCTTCGGCAGCTACCCTCATATTTGACCACAGAGCTTGGAGGTCAGGGTCGTCGAGTTTTCCGGCGGCGGCTATCTTGGGCCTAGGATCAAACCCGTGATCTTCCTCAAACTTTTCGGCGGCTATGTTTATGGCCTGCCCCGTTAAGTCCTCCATATCGGTAAGGGGTTTACCGAGAAACACAACGGCATCAGAGTTTACCTCCTCGGGATTGGGGTCCGGAGCATCTACCTCAGGAGGTTTATTGGCATCATCTTCTTGATCAGCCATGATATCAGACCGCTGAAGTGTTGACGGTAGGGCTTCCTTGAACCGTCTGAAGGCGGTATATGGTGTTGGTGCCGTCCGTGAGCATAACGTCTTGACTAGCGGATAGATACGCGTCGGTGGCGGCGGAGTTGTAGGTAGCGCCAGCCCATCCGGAAAGCGTCAAATGGTGGTCTTGCACCAAATCACCCGCTTCAGCGCCATCCTCATCCAGTAATTTAGCCATCAAATTAAACCCGTTGAATGAAGTCCACATAGGTATACTGGTCGTGGCCATTTCCCCCACCCAGTTGTGCAAGGTCTCATCCAGTATGTATGGGTCTTTCTTGACATTAAATATGATGCTAACGTCAATCCCCGCCCAAGGAGTGTCTAAAATGTCAGGGATAGGCAGCGGGCTTGTGGATAGTGTGGTTTTCTTTACCACAGGAAGGCTCACCCGGGCAGGGTTCATCCTGCTTATACGCCCGTTGAAACTAGTGCCTTGCGTGTCAGTGCTTACTTTTATGACTCCCGGAAGCGTCCAAGGAACAGTGTCGGATACGGATATGGACACGCTGGACGAGCTCAAGGCAGCCCATGTGAAAGTATCGCGAACCCAACCTCTCTCGTAGGAGGTGGCCTGCCCGATCAACACGGAGTTGTCGGGAGCGTAGGTCGAGGCCGTCGCCCCGCTGGCGCTGGCCACTGTCTTGGTGACCTGAAAGTAATTACCAGAAGGCACGTACCTTATGTTAGCGGATATGACTCCGGCGCTATCGACGGTTACGTCGGTATCGGTGGTTGACCACAAAGCCGACGGGGCTTGTTTTCTATAGCTACCAGCCACGTCATTGGCGGATGGGGTCAAGGTAGGGGCGGAAGTTTCTATATTTGACTTGTTTTCCTGATAAACGAACTTGTTTATCCAGCGCTTGCTCTTGTCCCCGGCGAAAGTGCTGTCCTTCTCGTATGTCCTGTAGGTACGAAGAACGTACCCGTCCCTGTCCGACACGGTTTGGTCGTAGGTATCGGACGGAAAGTCCGTGTTCAGGCTGGTGTAACTCTTGACGGTTATCTTCCCCGTGTTCCGCTCACCCGTCTGTATGGTGCCTACTCCGGCGGCAAAAGTTCCCGTGTAGATGGTGAATTGACCGCTATCGTTCTTGCCCTCGGCTATGAGAACGAAGGCAGCCCCGTTTCCGGCGGCGTCAAAGTCATCGGAAGTAGGCATGGCGCCTATCTTGGTTACCCGCACGATCTCCAAATCGAATACGTTGTCCGTACCTCTGTTCTTGTACTGGCGGCTTACGTTGATTACTCCCGACTCGTGCGAGGTGCCGCTTATGCTGTGCAGGTCGAAGCCATCTCTTTTCGAGACCGATGTGCTCAGTATGTTCTCAAGTTCCGACGAATGCGTACCTCCCGGTTCCGAGATCCAGGTTTCCGAAACGACGTCTATAGGGCCTTTGGATTGGGTGGCTACGGATATCCTCCCTTTACCGGCGGCGTAGGTATCGCTGAACACTTGGTGTCCGCTGGACTCTTGCAGGCTTTCGCTCACCCTGTGGAACGTAGCGCCATTGGCCGCCGTGCCAGCGTCTTCTACCGTAGACTGTTCACCAAGGGCTCTGATACTGACCATTTCCAATGCACCATCGTGCTTGTGCGTCTGCTGAAAGTTTACTATCCCACGGCCTTTGGCCCACACTCTTGTGTGCACAGGCCTTCCCATTTGGCCGAAGTCAGCGCTACCCGAGCCCTCTCTTTCGCTGACCAGGTACCACCTACCGTCCCCAGGTCCTAGGCTGGAGGAAGGCTCGTCCAAGGCGGACGCCCCCTCTATGGCCCGTATAGTCCTTATCTCCAATTTGTGATCGGGTTTGAGCCCGTTTCGGTATTCTATGACAAGTGAAAGTATGGCGTCTTCGAAAAAAGTCTCGGTGAATTCGGTGAAAACTTCGTTCTCCTGCGATTCCACTTTGCCCAAATAGCAGGTTCTGTCCTTCCCGCTATGGGTTATGACTACATTGTCCACGCCTATGCGGGCGGGATCGTAGTGAGCTATATAAGGATTCTTTACTATAAATTTTCTTTGTAGTGTTATCAAGCCGCTGTCAGCCACTTGCACGGCGTCCTTGTCGACTTGCACCGGATCCGGAGTTGCATCCAATTCCTGGTACACCCGGGTAAGGAAAGCTTGAGTGACCTCTTCCGACGGCTCGACGAACTGTTGTATCAGATAGGCGTTGATCGTTTCCGACCCCATACCCGAGGTATATGTACCTGATTCGTAGCCAGCGCCTAGTGTCTGGGTCAGGCTAGCATATTCGGCGTCAACCGTGCCGAAGGCCAGAAACACTTGAGATTCTATGTTTCCGGCAGCGACCGCTTCACCCTGAACAACATACCGACGCGTAATTCTGCGAAGGCCGTTGCTGGCCCTCTCCACCTTGGGACGCCCTATGGGTCTGATCTGATACTCAGGCATATCAGTACCCCGGTCTGCGTACCATTCTTATGTTCTTGTGCTTCTGGACATTCGTGAATGTCTTCAGCCTTTGCCTAGCCTCTTCGGCAGTGCGTTGAACGGCCTCCCTGTTGTCTCCGTTGTATCTTGGGTCGGTGAGAGCGAGCTTCGCCATGGCTATGGGGAACATTATATCCCACACGACGTTGCCCGGAAGCCTCGCCATATCGCCATCGGCCGTAAGCTCGTGGGGAAGGATATTGGCCGTACCCCTTATGGAATAGTCCGCGTCCGGTACCGGATAAACATTGAACCGAGGCCTTACGGCTAGCTCTTCCATGCTTTGCAACCCCGAGCTGCTGGACGAGGTGTTTGGTATAGTAAGCGCGGAGTTGTCTATGAAATAGAAAGTGGGCCTGTCTATCTCCAACTCCTCGGAGTTATGCCTGATGGACGGTAGTTTTCCCCAGCTTCGGCCGGGAAGAAAGTCGTAAGTGTATATGGAGCGTATTCTTGCGGCTACCTCGGGGCTGGATATGGGGGACATAGGCCCTTTGCCTATGACCTCAGGTACCATGTCAACATCGATGACCTCCCGGTCCAGCCTATAAGCCGAATGATATATGGTTCCGCCCGATGCAGCCCCCTCAAGAGGTTCGACCAAAGCGAGCACGGTGGGTGTGCCGTCTCCCGATACATCGGATATGATGTGCCAGTTGTCACCTACTTTAAGAAAACTACCCTCGTAGTTCTTGTACGTGGTGGGGTTCAGCACGTCCGACTCCACGGATACGGATACGCTTCCTTTGGTTCCGCCTGCCGAGAAAGTCACACCCTTGGGTGCGGCTAGCGTGAATCCGAAATGCGTCTTGGCCCACGTAGGCCTTTTTCCATCTATAGGAGCGTAGCACTCCCTGTACGCTTGATTTATGTAGATCCCAACCCTTTGCTGGTCTATTGTTTGAAGATCAGCTACCTCCGACGCACCGTACATGGTGGCCAGCTGGTTTTTGAGATTGAGGAAAGTCGGGCTGACGCCCTGTGTAAATATTTCGCCCATTTCATTAAGTTAGCGGGCTATTTGCCGTAAAGCCAGCGTTTTAAACCTTAGCCGCTTTTTTAGGCCGCCCTGGTTTTTTCTTAACCGGCTTCTTGGCTTCTTCGCACTTCACGCAAGGCTCTTCTTTCTTGTCCTGATCCCCGAGCCATACGGAGAAACGCATCGTCTTGTAGAGCCTGTTCTGCGTCCTGAAGATGTCGTCCGCTTCCTTCTGGTTCTTTGGCTCGTAGGCGTAAGACTGTATGTCTTTGTCCCACTCAAACTTGTACAGCATCCTGGACATACCCTTGAGGTTGATGACGGGCATGGTGCCCATGCGATCTCTTTTACCGATTATTATTATTTTAATCATACTTAAAAAAAGGGGCCCGCCCCATGAAAGAGGAGGGCCCCAATTAGATGTGTTAGTACCTATTAAACACTAAGCTTATCCCTGACCGGTGAAGCTCAATCCTGGTACCTGACGAACGGCTTCCACGGCTACTACGCCTGGAATACGACCGCTGGTGTCCTCGTAAGCCGCCATGCCGTAGACCGACTGAACGCCTACCGCGGACAAGTGAGCGTCGTTACCGGAATTCGCGAAATCATCGTAGTGGAAGATTTGCTCGTTGGTAACGGCTCCGCGAGCCATGTAGAAGGCATTCTCGCCCATGGCAAGAATGTAGCCGACCGGCGTACCATACTTGTTGCATGGGTAGAAGGTCAATGGAGCTGTCATAGTACCTGCTGCTGCTTCACCATCACCGATAAGTGCGGCGTCGGTGATCTCGTCGCCGAGGCACATGTAAGAGGCCAATGGGTTGCTGGTAAAAGCGCCCCCGTCGGTCGCCGAGAAACCGGCGATTTTGAAGGCACGATAATCACCATTAGCGTCTACGATAAGAACGTTACCGTGAGGCGCGTTGGTGTCGTGAGCGGCATATGCCGGCTTAGCGTCGTCATACAGACTACCACCGCCACCTGGGACGGACATTTTGGCGCCAGGCCAGTTGGCCCAGATATCGGTTCCGGTCCCACCGTAATAATCGCCCGTAGTCGGGTTAAGATCATTAAGAGTGGATATGGAGGAGTCCCAACCATTGGAACCACTTGCCTGCATCAATGCCACTGGAGCCAAAGGAGAACCTTGTCGACCGTGAGCGGTGTCGATGATGACGTTGTGGTTTGCGATGATGTTGTTGTCCCATTTCGCGTACGAGCCCGAGTACAACTTGTTGTCGGCACCGCGGGCATCAGCCTGGGTGATCGCTTCCAAGTAGTCCGGATCGGAACGGAGAGGGCGCAAGCATGCGTCGGGGCCGAAGAAGAGGTAACCAGGAATGTCCTGGTTTTCGTCTCCGCCCGTATTCATGGGCTGGGCGCCATTGGCGATGAGAGCCTGCTTGGCTTCCTGAATGATGTCGGTCGAAAGACCTTCGCTGTAAAGCAGACCGTCGGATTTGGTTCCGTAGTTGCTCAACAGGTTGTTACCGGCCACTGCAAAACATGTGTCGCGAATAACTGCCTGAAGCAAATCCTGCTCCATACGCGCGGCCCACTCGGACATAACTTCGGCCGAAAGCTGGTCGAGAGTTTTGCCGGTGAAGCGCATCAGCTTGAGGACTTGCGTCCAGCTGACTGCATGACGGATAAGGTCGACTTCAACGTTGAAGGTTCCGAAATTGAGCGAGCCTGTGCTGTGCTTCAACACGGATTCCCCACGCACGCCTTGCCCACGGATGGGTGCGACGGTGGTGAAGGTCACCTTGTCGGAGCCGCCTGCGGACAGGTCGGTCTTTTCCACGATTGGTTTGCCACTGCCTTCTCCACCGATGAATTTGGCGAAAACGTTTTTCTCGCGAGCATCGCGAGTTACGAGTTCGGACCAAATTCTAGTGCGAAGATCACTATCGGCCGCTACTGCGGCACCATAGGTAGTGGCGGCGGCCAAGTCCACTCCGCTTGTGGCGGAAAGGCTTGGATCAGCTATTGTTTTTGTTCCTGCTGCCATTGTACTAGATTCCTTGTACTAAGATTTTGATTGATGCTCAGCGTAACGGTGCCCTGCGGCCATCGTCCTGTCCCAAAAGAGCGTAGAGTTGATCATTGCTCAGTTGGCCCATGTTCGCGGCCACTTGTTGCTCCGTCACGGGAGCGTTTGCTGGTTGAGTCGTAGTCCCTGTGGTCAACACTTTGGCTTGAGTTCCCATGGCCGGAGCTTGTTGCTGCGGAACTTGAGGCACCACTTGCTGCTGCTGCTGCGGCGCACCTGTTCTTGCCATAAACTCTCGGGCCATGATTTCAGGCCATTTGGGTGATTGAAAAACTCCGACGTAATCGGGGTCGTCCTGAGCCTGCCTGACGTATTCGTCGAACTGCTTTCTAGGAACTGAATCCTTGTCTTGCAACTCGGGATGCATCTGCAAAGCTCGATCCCTGCTCTCCATCGCTTTCGTGCGATGGGTATTGTACTCCGCGTCCCGTCTCCGTTGAATCTCCGATTCCTTGCTAGATTGAAGGTTTTGAACCTCTAACTCTCTCCGGGTTATCTCCCTTTGGAGTTTCAAGGCTTCAGCGGTTTCCAAATTATCCGCCGCTTCATCAACCTTGACCTCAAGTTCCGTTATTTCGTTCCGGATTTCCGCAACGCGGTCGTCGTACTGGTTCAGAGGGTCGGGACGGTCGTCCGCGGGGGCCTGCTGAGCCTGTGGTAAAGTTTGGATGGGAGTTTCCTGCTGGTATATAACCCTGGAAGCGTCAGCAAAAGACCCTTCGAACGCTTCGGATTTATACAAGTCCAATACTTGTTGATCCAATGCGGACTTAGGTCTTATTCTGCGCTTTGCAAGACGCTCTTCCTCCGTCTCCGTCTCCGTCTCGAGAGGCTCCAAGCCCTCCGGAACCGGGTCTTCAGGCAATTCGGGCTGTTCTGCCTCGACTTGCTCCGTTCCTGACACGATGTCTCTTAACTCGTCCGTGGACGCCTCAGAGACATTCAATTCATTTTGAGGGGACTCAACCACCCCAGTTTCTTCTGTCATGATATCAAGTTATACGTTTTTACACTAACCGCGCAAGTATTAATTTTACCTTCTTTTTACATCAGGTGTGCGCCGTTTAGGGCGAGGGGGTTCTGCCAATGCTTGAGCTACTTGCTTGGCTGCGTCCTCCCACCCCCAATCTATTTTATATACAGGGCGTTTTTTCTTTACGTATTTGCCACGCTGCTGAAGCCGGTCAATGTCGTCCTCAGTACGCCAACCTCCTTTTCTCGGGTCCGTGCCATGCCAACGATCCGGACCTAGGTGATCGGCACTACGCACTTTAGCTCGAGCCCTACCCCTATCGATTCTCTTTTGTATCTCAGGGCTTCTGGGATGGTTTCCTGTAGCCATTATTTTTTGCGGTTTTTAAACTTGTCCCAAAACAGCAATGCGAAATGCGCTATGGTAAGCGTGGCGCATATAATACTAAGCCACAGACTAACGTTCTGTAGCATTATGGTACCACCCGTTCCCGCGACACCTATGACTCCGTCCTTCATAATCACTTCCCCGATGCTTGACCAAAATAAAAAGATGAAATAGCGAGCAGCACCGTCCGGTTCTGCTCCACCAAAAGATAACCTCCGACCTCCGTGAAACCTGTCTGCGTCTTACCCCCGATCAAACCCCATAGGAGCTCACGGCTTGTTTCCGTAAGCTCCACGAAAGTGGAAACGCCCAAAAGAGCGGCTAAAAAAGGAAACCCGATCAAAGCCACCACCACGGAAACCACCAGAAACCGGCGTATGATCTTGCCGCCATCTCTTTTGGCCGCCGCATCGGCGCTTTCGACCGCAGCCTTTCGGCCTTGGAGCATTTGCTTGAATTGATCGTTCCGAGACTTGCGGCTTTCGGCCATAAACCGAAAGACGAAGCCCATGGTGGAACCCAAACCCATTGTCCATAAGTCAGTCATTTTGCAACAGCCCCCAATCTTAATGTATCAACGTGCTCGTCGAGTTTGTCCACTCGATCTTTCAAATGCTCTATGCTCATGTTCTGCTGGGCATCGGCAGGAAGAGCTCCTATTTCACCCCGAGGCCATTTGACACGGAACTCGGAATTGAGATCCATTTCATGCTTCATGCGGACAAGGTCGTTCTCGATGGTGTTTATCTTGTTCCAGATAACCGAATAACCCCACACGGCGGTGCCGACAAGGGTTATGGTCTTTGCCATGAAGGCGAGGTTCGCCTTTACCTGCATACCTTCCGACAAACCCAACGCTTTTTCTTTTTCAGACACCACCAACCCCCAGTGGCTCAATACCGTTTTCTGGCTTTAGACTTCGTTTTTTTTCTCCTAGATGAAGCACGAGCCTTCTTGGCTGCGGCTTTTCCTTTTTTGGTATAAGGGAATTTTTTCTTTCCTACTTTTGGCATGACTAATATCTCCTTTTAGTTGTTTTTTCTGTTTACCTCCGCAAAAAGCGTCTTGATGTCGTCTCTGCGGTCTTCCAATACCTTGTTACAAACTTTCCAACGCTCCCTGTCCCTTACCTCGTTCTTGGCAAGAAGCACCTCAAGCGTCGATATGCGCTTGTCGTTCTCGGCGGATTTGGCGGCCTCCTTCTTCAGGAAGAACCCTAGCACCGAGAGTGCCACGGTTACGCCGAGAAACATATATGATTCGAGCTCCATTATTCTCCGAGGTTAGGGGGTTCGGGATTCCATTCGTCTTCCGCCAATTCAGTTAAAATCT
>CEUO01010689.1_pt1 | contig 17470 bp, 6 predicted proteins | sample 531391 | NCBI WGS metagenome assembly CEUO01 (sample SAMEA2622799, study PRJEB7988) | marine metagenome | isolation source: saline water (ENVO:00002010), including
TTACTCCTTCACAAGTAATCGCACAAACAATAGCTGCGATGGATGACCAATTAGATGAAAGAAGACCTATTTTTTCTTCAAGTGCAGAGGTTGGTGCAATTATGATTATTGTTGCATATAAAGATTTGTCTGTTAATTTACCAAACATAAAAACCGCTGTTAACGCATTAGTTTCTTTTTTTGGTGGAGAAAATGGATTATTCACGAAAGGATTTCAAAAAGCAGCAAACATTATTGGATCAATAGATGATGCTGTAAATGGAATAAATGATATTGACGTTACTCTAACAGTAGAACAGATAAGTGGTGTTCTTGGAACAGATGATGATGATGTTGCTGAAGAAGATAGAAATTTTGTTGATTCTTTTGAAGTAAATGATTTTGTTGTCGGACCAAGAGTAAAATTTGGTGCAAGAGCAATTGGGTATGTCAAGAAAGCCTCAGATCCAGAAACTCCAAACACAAATGAAATTTATCAAAAACAAGAGTTAGTGATAACTCCTGCATCTCGATTAGACAAAATAGCATTTGAAAGTTTGGGTGCTGGTGCGACATTGCAATTGGGTCATTATGAAAAGAAACAAAGAACTTATATTGATGAGAACACAGGAAAACCAATAACAGGTCAGGATTATAATAATTATAAACTTTTAGAAGAGTTATCTAATGATCCTGTTAATATTCAAGATGAAGATGCCTTAGGTGAATCACAAGAAGCGGTTACTAAAGTAGAGAGAAAAGAAGGTGACCCATTTTTTACGAAAGTGAAAACTGAGGACGTAACACAAAATTATAATAATAAATTACTCAAGAAAACAGTCGTTGGTAAGATAGAAACTCCTAAGACACAAAAAGCACCACCACCAAATTTCAAGGCTGCAAAATTAGAAGATTTGATCGGAGATTTTAGTACCTTCTATAGTGCAATCGCTACACTTACTGGTACTTTAAGAAATATTGCTGGTAATTCTTCAACTGAACTGGATAAATTTATTAAATATCTTGATTCAAAGATAGAGGAACTTGATGAATTGAATGATTCCTTGCAGAAGATATTGAAATTATTTACAGATGGAATACCAAAGGGCGGTGTTTATGTTCTCACAGTTCCACCAACTGTAGGAGGAAATGATCTTATAAAATCTGCATTAAGTAGTGCATCTAATAGACCACCAGATGATTTAGATTTTGCAGTTGGATTCTTTATGATGGGTGGTGGTCCAAGTATGAAAGTTCTCAATGGTCTGCTCAATTCTGTTTGAGTATAATAAATAATAATACTATGTCTATATCAACAAGAACATACAAAGACCTTGCATTTTCGATGTTTTCAAATCCAATGAACGGAGACATCGGAAAATCAACTGGTGCAACAGCTGTTAAACGTGCAATCGTTGGAATACTCAAGACGAACTTCAATGAAAGAGTATTTCAACCAGAGTTTGGTTCTAATATACGAGCATTATTATTTGAACCAATGAATCCAATCACAGAACAACGCATGAAAACAGAGGTTGAAGAAGCAGTGAAGAGACACGAACCAAGGGCTCAAGTAATTGGTGTAACTGTAGAAGCACAAGAGGATCAGAATCGTTACATGGTCAAGGTTCTTTTCAATCTTTCATCAGAAGCAGAACCACAAGAATTAGAAACCTATTTTGAACGAGTATAATGGCAGAAATCACGAAACTTAATATTACAGAATTAGATTTTGATGCTATTAAAGGCAATTTAAAAGATTACTTTGCATCTCAAAGTGAATTTTCTGACCATGACTTTGAAGGGTCTGCAATTTCAGTGATGTTAGATGTTTTATCTTACAATACCTACTACAATGGTTATTATATCAATATGCTTGCAAGTGAGGCATTTCTTGATTCTGCACAGTTAAGAGATTCAGTTGTCGCAAAAGCCTCGATGTTGGGTTATACACCAAGGTCTTCAAGAGGTGCAAAAGCAAATGTTGCGATTACAGTAACACCAGGCGATTCTCCTGCGACCATCACTATTGACAAGAACACACAATTTACCTCAACTGTCAATGGAACATCATACATCTTCTGCACATCAAACTCTCATACAATCACACCAGCAAATGGAGTTTACACTGCATCGGGAGTGGAGTTAACACAAGGAGTACCAGTAACATTTAGATACACAGCGAATACTGCAAACACAGAACAAAAATTTCTACTTCCAAACGAAAATACAGATACGGACACTTTAACAGTTACAATACAAGAATCGGCGACTGATACAAACACAGCAGTTTATACATTAGCGACAGATATAACAACAGTCAACTCCACTTCTAACGTCTATTTCTTATCTGAAGACACAAGTGGTCAGTTTGAGGTTGAGTTTGGAGATGGTGTTTTGGGAAGAAAACCAATCACAGGTAATATCATACTTCTTTCTGGTCTTGTGACAGAGGGTGCAGATGTAAATGGTGCAAATACATTTTCTGCATCTGGCACAGTGGGTGGATACTCTACAGTTTCGGTTGCAACATCAAATGCAGCTGCTGGTGGATTGAACAGAGAGACAGTCGAAAGTATTAAGTTCAATGCACCAAAAACTTTCGAGACACAAAATCGTGCAGTTACAACTGATGACTATAAGTCAATTGTAGAAAGAGAGGTTTCTGGACTCGACAGTGTTTCAGTTTGGGGTGGACAAGACAATGAAACTCCAGCATTTGGAAAAGTTTTTATTTCCGCAAAACCGGCGGGTGCAACATCTCTTTCAACTTCTCAGATCGCATTGATTAAATCAGCAGTTTCAAGTTACAATGTAATGTCAATTACACCAGAGGTTGTGGACCCAGACATCATAGATTTGATTATGAGTGTGACTGTAAAGTACGACTCACGATTAACAACACTTTCTTCAGGTGCCATTGCAGAGAAAGTGGTAACCACAATAAACGATTACAAAGATCAAAATTTACTCAAGTTTGGTTCTATTTTTAGATATTCAACATTGTCAACACGAATTGATAATACTGATACATCGATTGTTAATAACTTAACGACAATTACTGCAAAGAAGGGCATAGTTCCTTCAACAACCGCAAACAATACTTATACTATAAGTTTTAACAATCCAATTTTTAGTGAATCGACAACTTACGAAGGTGCAGTAGTATCATCTGCATTTTCTTTTACTGATGCAGCTGGTAACACTTACAATTCTGCTTTTTTTGATGATGTAAACGGAACTATGAGGATTTACTATCTGTCTGGTTCAACAAAAGTTCTACTTTCAAACAATGCAGGAACAGTAACTTATTCCAATGGTCACATTTCATTGTCATCATTTAGACCAAACTCATTTACTGGTTCAGAACTTGAGTTTACGATTAAACCATCGGTAAATGATTTGATACCAATAAGAAACCAGTTATTTGATATTGCAAATACAAATATTACTGTCACAATGCAAGATGATGCTGGAACAGGAACAACTGTAACATCCACAAGTGCAACTGGTACTGTTTCGTCAACCACAACTGGAACCACATCTGGTACATTGAGTACAACCTACTGATAGAGAATCATGTCTGCAAAAGTCACTGCAAAAGCTGTTTCACAAGTATCGGAACAACTTCCCTCTTTTATAGGTGAGGATTTTCCTCTCTACGAAAAATTTGTCAAAAACTATTTTGAGTTTCTTGAGACAATTGTTGTTCCATATGAAATTGTAACAGGTTATGAAAATGCATTTACTTTTACAGTAGGTGAAACAGTAACAGGTCAAACATCTGGTGCAACTGCTGTCGTAAAAGGAACGGGTGCTAACTCTGGTCTGAATAAACTTTTCTTAGAACCTACGAATACACTTGACTTTGCAGCTGAGGAAACTATAATTGGTAGTACTTCTTCTGCATATGGAAGTGTTACATCTGTTACACGAAATCCTGTCAACGCATTAAAACTCTTCACTACGTTAATAGACCCATCACAAACCTCTGATGGTGTTCTTGAGTTCTTCAAGAAAGAGTTTTATCCAAATATTCGTCAATCATCCACAACTGACCTAAGAAAGTTTATACAACACCTAAAAGATTTTTATCGGTCAAAGGGAAGTGAGAATTCTTTTAGAACATTGTTTCGTATTCTTTACGGACAGGAAAACGTAGATTTTTACTTTCCAAAAACTGACCTTCTTAAAGTATCAGATGGTAAATGGTCACAAGACGTAGTTGTTCAGTTAATCTATGATGCAACTTATCTATCTTTTAATGGTCTTACAATTACTGGTGGTTCATCTGAATCTACAGCGTTTGTATCAAATGTTACTGACAGAAAACTTGGTACAATTCCAATTATCGAACTCGTTCTCACAGATGCGAGTGGAACTTTTACTCTTGGTGAAACGATTACTGCAACAACGGCTGCAGGAACAGTTATCTCTGCTACAATCACAGGACAGTTGACAGACATTACAATCAATGATGGTGGTGCAGGGTATAATAATGCTGATGAAATAACAATTACAGATTCGACACTTCAGGGTTTTGGTGCTGTTGCCACAGTTGCAAACACATCTGGTGATGAAGTCACCATTATGACATCGACAAATGATGGTAATGGATATGAAGTAAATGATACGTTCACCTTTGACAACACAGGAACAAATGCAGATGTAACAGCAGAAGCAAAAGTCACTCAACTGAGAGATACTTATAATCTTAGTGTAATTACATCCCAACTATTATCTGCTGTAGAAACAATCTCATTTAATTTAGCAGGTGCATCTACAGCGTTACCTTTTAACGTTGCAGTTCAAGCAGGATTTCTTGTTGCAAATGATTCGACTTATGCAAGTGCAACAAAAGCAGGTGAGGTTATCTCAATCACAAATTCTGAGATAAGAGTTTATGACCGAGCAAATGAGGCGCCTGGAGCGCAATATACGGACTCTGGTCAAACCGCAGCCATTCCAAAAGAATATACTGCATTTGCAAACGGAGACACACTTTTTCTATTCGATGAAAACGAATCTCCAATCACAGGCGCTTTGTCAGTGACAATTGATGATGCATCATTCACAACTGTAACTACTGACATTTCTCTTAATGGTTCTTTTGGTTCTGATTTCAATAACGCAGCGATTGGTTCATCTATTCAAGATGCAATGACATTCGACACTAAGACATTTGGTAGAATCAATGCAGTTTCAATCACATCTCATGGAAGTGGTTATGAATCAGTTCCAACTGTAAGTATCACAAATGATTATTATGAAGACCTTTTTGAACCAGATACAGATTATGGTGGACTTAAAGGAAAAAATGCAGCCTTTACAATAGGAACACTTGGTGGAGAAATTACTGAAATTACAATTAGTGAAGGAGGTTTTGGTTACATCACAGATCCAACTGTAACTGCGACAACAAACTCTTCTTCATCTGGTTCCGTTTCGGCAAACCTTTCACCAGTATTGACTGCAACAAGAACAAAAACGGGTGTGTTTACTGATGACTCAGGAAAACCAAGTTCTCAGAAGAAAATACAAGATAATGATTACTATCAAGATTTTTCATATGTAATTCAAACATCCGATTCTATTGACGTATGGAAACAAGACGTTCTGAAATTATTACATCCAGCTGGATTGAAACTTTTTGGTGAAGTTGCGATTGCGACATTGTTAAATGCAGAAATGTTTGATAGGGGATTGAATAATATCAATTCGACACTTGACAATGGTCTTACACAATATCGTGAATTATCATTTCAGTTGATATCGGAAGTTCTCAATAATCTTTATGTGACTGCTGAAGTTGAACTTGCAAAAGAAGTTCAAATGGATATCTTTTTGCAGACACTTGTTCAATCAACTGCAAGTATCATTGAATATCTACAAACAGTTCTATCAACAAATGGATTTCCAGCAGAGTTCTTTTCTTTACTGTCTGTTAAAAATATAACCTCTATCACAAATGACCCAGCACTTCATTTAGAAACTGCAACTGAAGCTGATGGTGGTGTTCTTCTGCTAGAGGACAATAATCAATTACTAGCAGAACAACCAGTGACAAAGGTCGTGACATCTGACCCACACTTCTTCCATGAAAATGATGAAATTTTCTTAGATGACTTTACTGGAAGCACAATTCTAATCGATAGTTCAGATGGAACATCGGATGCTGGTGATAATTTATTACTAGAAGATAGTTCCAATATTCTAAATGAAAGTTCAAATACAGATGCTATAAATGGTAAACTTTTCTCTGTACAAGATGTAGACATAGAAAACTCATCATTAATACTAGAGGATGGTAATTTTCTATTATCAGAGTCAAATGATGACCACATATTGACAGAGGATGTTGCAAAATTTACACTTAAAGATCCAATCTCTCTAACAGATTATGGCACCTTAGATTTTGATTCAGATGATGTTGATTCATCTGATTTGACAATTTCAACTCAAGGAAAAGTATATAGACCAAGTAAAACTGCATCATCTGGATTACCTATTGAGTTGTTAGGTAGAGAGTTTATTGGAGAATATGTTGACAATCAAATTGATCATTATCAATTTCATCATTTTACTGATGATTTATCATCTATAGTTGCAGACGATACTCTAATATTTCAAGAACGTAGAATTGCAATTGAATCTAATATACTGTTAGAGGATGGGGATGATTTATTGCTTGAAGATGGAGTACCAACTACTTCAGGAACTTATAGTGGAACAACTTCTGGTTTAGGAATTGTACTAATAGATGCAGGAATCTTATTACAAGATTCAGGTGGATATGCAGATATTATGTTGACAGAAGCACAATCAAAAGTAGTGATGGGTTCCTACCTTGAAGATGAATCAGATTCTTCCTCTGGTGAAGACAATATTCTTTTAGAAGACAATGGTAAAATAGAAATGGAAGATTCTGTATTTAGAAAAGGTGTTCTATATTTCGATCAGCCATTTGATTACAAAGCACAACCGCATGAAAATAATAACGGATTTGGATATTTCAAACACAGAGTTGACCAAAGAGTTTCCGTATAAATATATCAGAATAAACTTTAGGAGAAAAAAGTGGCCGCACTAGTAACACAAAATTTTAGAGTTCACAACGCAAAGCAGTTTCGTGAAATGTTTGACGAAACTGAACTTTTTGGAGGAACTTCAGTAACGGATGCACAAGGATTGTTGAATACAAATGTGTATCTTTTCATCGGTAAATCAGATGCATGGTCTGGTTCTTATAGTGATACAAACGTACCTAACCCTGCAACTGCTACAAACCCTTCATCAGATACAACAGCAAATACATCTTACACTCACTGGAAGGACATGATTGCGGCCAAGAAAGTTGCTTCCTCTGATGTAAGTCACGTTGTCACCAGACACAATTGGACTTCTGGTAGACATTACTCAATGTACGACCATACAGAAACAATGACAAATCTCCTAGCTGAAAGAACAGGACAAACTATCAGTTCTGGAACAGGAACTTTGTATCCAATGTATGTGATGAACACTAACTTTAATGTTTACAAATGTCTATTCAATAATAAGTCGGAAGCAGGAGTTCCACAACCATCAACAACGGAACCAACTGCAACAACCACAACCGCAGGAGCTCCTGCAGCACTTGCAGATGGATACATATGGAAGTATATGTATTCTGTCTCCGCCGCTGATGCTCTAAAATTTGTGACATCTGGTTATATTCCTGTTAAACAACTCCGTGATGCAAATGCACTTGGAAACACAGGAACCGCAGGAGGACTTGGTTCTTCTGGAACAAAAAACGATGGTTCAGATCAAGCAACAATCGAATTTAATGCAGTAGATGGTGCATTAGATGTATTTGTAATTTCTAATGATGGTGCAAATTATCACTTTGAAAATAATATTTCAATTGCATCGGGAACAGGAACAACTCTTGTCCTTTCATCTCCAACTTTAACAGATGATGACAAATATAATAACTCTTCGGTTTACTTCACTTATAGTGGATCATCATACGTGAGAAAAGTTACAGACAGTTCTTATAATTCAGGAACTTCTCAAGCGACTCTCACTCTTGACTCTACTTTAGGAGTTACACTTTCTGGAACAATCACTGCTAACGTAGCACCTTTTGCACAGATTATCGGTGACGGGCACGGACAAGAAATTGTATTGACAGCAAACAGTTCTGCTGCTAATTCAGTTGGTGGTGTGACAGTAGTAAACTCAGGAAATAGTTTTACAACTGCAACTTTGAATGTTCTTCAACAAGGGACAGGTGCAGGAGCAAGTGCAGCCGTAACACCTATCATTCCACCAAAGGGCGGTCATGGATATGACCCTGTTACAGAATTGGGTGGATATTTTATTATGATTAACTCAAAATTGACTCAAGATGAATCTGGAGCATTTACCACAACAAATGATTTTCGTAAGATTGGATTGTTGACAGATCCCAATTCTGATGGTGCATTTACAAAATATACAGCTGCAACTGCAACTCAATCTAAAACATTTACTTTCACATCAAATACTGCCGCTATTAGTGGAGATATTACTCTGTCACAAAATAGTGTTGGTGCAAATGGTGCAACCGCTTACGTAGTGGATGTAAATGCATCTGCAAGTACGATCAGAGTTATTGACGTTACAAATGGTGCAAATGCAAGTGCAGGATATGATGGAAAGCCAGGTTCTTTTCAATGCACAACCTCTAATTCAGCGAGTGGATTTACTGGTGTAAATAATACTACTGCAACTTTTACCTACACAGGTGGGTCAGCTGTATTGACAAATGTCGCAAATGGTTCAATGCAAATTGGTTCAGGTGACATTATTTACATAGAGAATCGTGCTCCAGTTGCAAGAGCATCTGACCAAACAGAAGATATTAAACTTATCATAGAATTTTAAAATAAATGGCAAATGTAACTACAGATTTCAACGTAAATCCTTATTATGATGATTTCGATGAGGATAAGGGATTTTTACGAGTTCTTTTCCGCCCAGGATTTGCAGTCCAAGGAAGAGAACTAACACAACTTCAAACTATTCTCCAAAATCAAGTTGCAAGATTTGGAGATCATATGTTCAAGGATGGTTCAAAAGTCCTTGGAGGTGAAGTTACTCTTGACACAGAAGTTCAGTTTCTAAAACTTTCCACATCAGATACCGCAAGTACATTTGCTTCAGGAATCATTAATGACAATAGTTCTACAGTAGGTGCAGGAACTACACGAGCGCAAGTCATCTCTGCAATCAACTCTGTTGGTTCAGATGCACCAACTCTTATTCTCAAGTATCTCTCAGGTACAGCATTTTCAGCTGGTTCAACAGTTTATCTTGAAGGTACAACAACGACTGCAACTGTAGCCGCAACGAGTGCAACAGGTGATGCATCGATTGTAAGTATCAATCGTGGTGTGTATTTCACAGGTGGTTTTTTCACATTAGTATTACCTCAAACTCTCGTTCTCGAAAAGTACAACAATACACCAACTTATCGTATTGGATTAACAACGACTGAAGCGATTATAGATAGTGCTTCTGACACATCTTTGTTAGATCCTGCATCTGGAACAACAAATGCAAATGCTCCAGGCGCAAATCGTTTTAAAGTTACACTTACTCTTGCAAAGAAAGAAACATCTTCAACTGATCCTGTAGCTGCAAATGCAGATGCAAACTTCATAGAGTTGATGAGAGTCGAGAGTGGTGTTCCTACAAAACACGTAAAGTATCCGATCTATGGTGAAATTGAAAAAACACTCGCAAGAAGAACTTTTGATGAGTCAGGTGATTATACAATCAAACCATTTCCAATTCAAGTTATCGACCATCAAGGAGCTACTGGAACAACACTTGCATCGTCTGATACAACAATTACTGGTGTTCTCACAGATTTTGAAAACGATTTTGCAGTTGGTGATAATATTCGTTTATCTTCTGGAACTGCGACAGCAAATGTTACATCGATTACAAATTCGACCTCAATGGTTGTCAACACAGCATTAGGTAATGGAACTTCACAGACATTATTTAACAATGAACGTATTTCTGCTGCTCTTGAACCAGGCAAAGCATATGTAAAAGGTTATGAATATGAAAGTATTGGTGTAGAATACGTAGATGTCAAAAAAGGTAGAGGAACAACTACAACTACAAGTTTACCTATCAACCCAAATATGGGAAATAATTTGAAGGTAACGAACTTTGATTTCGGTACGTCTTTAGGTAGTGAAGCGGTTTTTAATCCAGAGGTATTAACCACGACTTTTGATTTACACTCTGTAACATCTAACAACATCACTCAAACAAGTGCAAATACTTACAACTCAACCAAAATTGGTACAACAAAAATAAGACAGATTGACTACGTTTCTGGTGATTTTGCAAACGTAGCCGTAAGTAATACTGCAATATTTGATGCGTATATTTTCGATACACAGTTTGCACCAATAACAATGAATGTTGGAACACCATACACTTCAGGTTCAACTGATATCACTTTGGAAAGAGCCAAAAGTACAACAGTCGCAGATGCTTACAATGGTGCAAAAATTACTCTGGGTTCAGAAACAAGAGAAATTACAGATTATGCAGAATCTTTTTCCGTAGGACTTGAAGATGGTCTTGGAAGTATTGTTTTAGACAGCACAGATGGAGTTTTAGATGCTGACGATGACGTATTGCTAGAATTTGGTGGTGCGACACTCAACTTGTCATTCTCAACAAGTGCAGACATTTCAAATACAGTAACACTTAACTTCTCAACAAGAGAGATAGAAGCACTTGCAATTGCTAACTCTACCAACGGAATCGCAAATACTCCTTCAATGGATATTGACTTGTCAAGTAAAGTCAATGTAAATGATAGAGCAAGTAATACAACCCTTTTTGATACTGATTTGAACTCATTGGTTTTTCCCATTGGAATCGATAATGTAAAAAGTTTGAATAACGAAGCACTGACATTTCAAGCAAAAAAAGTTATTGATGCAACATTTTCTGGTTCAGGTCCAACTGCAACAATTACTGCACCTTCTAACTTTACTTTTGAGACAGAAGGTAAATCATCTGGAACACTTGAGTCACCAAAAGCAAATTATCTTGTGTACGCAACAAACTCAGCTGTATCTCTAGCAAACTCTGCTGGTTCAATCACAACTGGAACAAATTTTATTGCAGCTGGTGAGATAGTTGACGTAACTATCGGAGTCAACTCTGGAACATCACTTACACTTACTCCAACTAGAAATGGTAATACGTTTACCGCAGGGTCTTTTACTGCAAAGGTATATGCAACTGTAGATACAACTGCACAAAACGAAAAGACAAAAACATTAAGAAGTGCAACTGTCCCTGCTGCTGGTGCGAACATAGAGGATGCAGCCTCTACACTTACAATAAGTGGAGATACAAATACAACAGATCGTCTTGCAAATGGACAATTTTTGATTGCACCATTTACTGGAACACAGTCATTACTTGTCTCTGATATTTTTCAGATAAACTCAATTATCGAAGCAGTTGCAGCAGACGGAACCGCTGCATCAACACAATTTACCTCGGCACTTTTGACCGCCGCTGTTGGTAATACCGCACACGTAAACAATATTACTTCACGTTATATTTTCAATAACGGACAGAAAGATAACTTTTTAGATCATGGTTCTATCACTTTGAAGGCAGGACAAACAAAACCAGCGAACACTATATTTGTTCTTTTTGATTATTTTGAACATTCAACAAACGATGGTTTTGCAAGTGTAGAATCTTATACTGGTATAACTTACGAACAAATTCCAGCATTTGTTTCACCAATAACTGGTGTAAGAAAAGAACTCAGAGATTCTATTGACTTCAGACCAATCAAATCAATAGGTTCAGCTGGAACTTTACAAGCAAACGACAAGATACCAGATGCGGATGTAAATATAACAGCAAATGTTGTATCGTATCTTGGAAGAAAAGATAAACTTACTCTTACAAAAGACAGAGTATTTAGTGTTATAGAGGGTGTATCATCTGAAGAACCTATTCTTCCAGCAGATGATGAAGATGCAATGACACTTTACAATCTTGACATTCCACCTTACACTTTCAATGCAAGTGATGTAGACACACAATACATTGACAATCGCAGATTTACAATGAGAGACATTGGTAAGATTGAAAAACGTGTTGACTCACTTGAATACTATACCGCATTGAGTTTGTTAGAAAAAGAAGCATCTGACCTTTCAATCAAGGATGGTGCAACTGGAACAGAGAGATTTAAGAATGGTATTCTTGTTGATTCTTTTAATGGACATAATATTGGAGATGTATCAAACGCAGATTTTGAAGCCGCAATTGATTTTGAGATGAAAGAGTTACGACCTTCTTACTACGCTGATTCATTTAAGTTTTCACATGACTCAACTGGTTCAAGTGCAAACACAACCAAGACAGGTGATTTGGTTACACTCAACTATTCATCTTCAAATCTTGTTGTGCAACCTCTTGCAAGTAACACAGAAAACTTGAATCCATATGGAACGAATCAACTCAACGGACAGTTGTCTCTTTCACCAGCAAGTGATGTTTGGTTTTCTGAAACAGGAAGACCTTTGGTTCTCATCAACCTAGAAGGATTGAACGATCATTGGGTGCAAGGTAATGGAAATGGTTTTGGAAAACAATGGGATGATTGGAGTTTTACTTGGAGTGGTTCACAGGTCAATGATGATAATTTGATTAAGACAAGAAAAACATCTGCTACTTCTAATACCATCTCTCGTTTTGCAAATGTAACAGGAAAGAATAAAACACGAACAGGTATTGTTTCCACAAAACCACCAGAGACAATCAAAAGATCAATCGGAAATAGAACAGTAAGTGTTTCTATTGTTCCATTCATACGAGCACAAAAAGTTCAGTTTGTTGCAAAGGGTATCAAACCAAATGCGACCTTTTTCCCATTTTTTGATAATCAATCTGTTACTGGAAATACAAAACCCGCTTATGCGTTGACTTTTACTGCAAACACTTCTTCTGCTAATTCTGGTGTTTTTAATACGAACACAGGTGAACAGGTAACAATTACGCAGACAAACAACAATGGTTCTGTAAACGTAAATGCAACTGCAAAGGCATTGTATCAAAATTCATCAACTGTACTTATTTCTGATATAACTCAAGAAGTAACTTTGTCAGTAGCTCCTTCTGGATTGACAATTGGAGAAACAATTACACTTACTGATGGAACTGATACTGTCACATCAACACTTCAAGCGTTTAATAATACAAACAAAACTCTTACAGTCAATAGTATCTCTGGAACGATCACAACCGCAATGAATGCTATTACTGGTTCAACAACTGGAACTATTTCTGGTACAGTTGCACACGCTGGAGCGTTTACAACTGGTGAGGTATTTACTGGAACTGGTTCTGCAAAAGCAAATGGTAATATTTCAGCGGTAGGTTCAGCTGTTCCTGCATTCGGTGGAACATTAACTGCTGATAAAAATGGAGTTGTCGCAGGAGAATTGACAATACCAACAGACACATATCGTGTTGGTGAAAGATTGTTTCGATTGACAGATAATTCAACGGATACTGTAGCAAGTACAGAGTCAGTTGCAGAAAAAATCTTTAGAGTTCAAGGACTTTTGGAATCACGAACTGGTAGAATTTCATCAACAAGACCTCTAGAACCAAAACGTGAAAACGTCAAAGAAAAGAACGTTACTCAGGATACGATCAATCGTATCTCAACATCTACGAACTGGATTAATCCACTTTCACAAACTTTTATTGTAGACAGAAATCTTCATGAGAACGGAGTATATGTCAGTAGTATAGATGTCTTCTTTTCTTCCGTTGATACTATTTTACCTGTCACATTACAAATAAGACCAGTAATAAATGAGGCACCAAGTTCTTCACAGATCATACCTTTTTCTGAAACAACAGTCAATGCCTCTGATGTGAATGTAAGTGCAACTGCACCTAACGTTGCAACATCATCTACATTTACTAGATTCACGTTTGACTCACCAGTTTACCTTTTTCCAGATGAGTATGCAATTGTTCTAACTTCACCATCTGAAAATTATTCAGTACACGTTGCAAATCTTGGTGAGACAGTAAGAAACACAACTGACACAAAAGTTTCACAACAACCTTTCGTTGCATCTTTCTACGAGCCTCAAAACTCATCAATCTGGCAACCAAACGTTGAAAAACAAATGATGTTTAGAGTTAATCGTTGTAATTTTGATACTGGAACTCATGCTGTATTTCTTTCACTCGAAGCAAATCCACTTTCTGGAAATACTTCAGGTGTGAATTATGACGTATTCAAGTTATCGACAAGTGAACTGACATTCTCAAATACGGCAATTGCGTATTCATTCAAAGGAATCGATGAATCAAAAACAGTAAACAGTGATTCATCAAGAACATCTCAAATTGATTCTGCGTTTACAAGTTTTTCTGCAAATCGCAATATCACACTTGGGACACAGAAAAAAGTTGTTGCACCAATAAGTTCAACTGGACAAGTAACTTTTGCAGCCAACAATTATTATCTACGTGCATTATTTACATCGAATGATTCAAAGATTTCTCCTGCAATTGATATGTCACGTATCAACTTGATTGTAGTAGAAAATGAAATCAATCGTGGTTCAATTGCAAATAGTGACATAGTGGTTACAAATAGTGGAACAGGATATTCAAGTGCTCCAACTGTAACAATTTCAGGTGGAGGTGGTTCTGGTGCTACTGCAACTGCAACATTAGATGGAACAACAGTAAGTGGAGTTACAGTAACCGCTGGTGGTTCTGGATATTACGAAACTCCAACACTTGCATTTTCTGGTGGTGGAGGTTCATCCGCAGCCGCAACAATTGCTAGTGAACTTGGCGCAAATGGTGGAAACGCAAAAACAAGATATATATCCAGAAGAGTTACACTGGAAGATGGGTTTGATGCACAGGACTTGAAGGTTTTTCTAAACGCATACAAACCGAAAGATACAGATATCAAAGTGTACTTTAGAGTACACAACTCAGAAGACCCAGAGGATTTTGAAGATAAACCTTATGTTCTCTTCACTCAGGAAACAGATGCAAATCTTATTTCTGCGAGCGAAAGTGACATCAAAGAGTATGTTTTCAGAACTTCTTCAAATAATATTTCATATACTTCTGGAACTCAAACATACGATAATTTCAAGACATTCTCAATTAAGATTGTTCTTGGTTCGGCATCAACTGCAATCATTCCAAAGATTAAGGACATGAAAGCAATTGCATTAGATTTTTAATATGTACGCAAAGACGGATAAAGTTGGAATCATCAGAGATATGAACAACCAAGCGTTGTTGTCAAATGATATTTCAAGTTTACACGCACATAGAGAAGAACTAAGACAAAAAAGAGAACTTCATAATAAATTGAATGATATAAATATTATGAAGGAACAGATTCAACAATTGATGGTGCTTCGTGATGAGTTTCAAGAGATAAAACAATTGTTACAAATTCACATTCAGAGAGATAGTCAATGGCCGGTGTAAATAGAAGTAATGTCGCTGTAACGGATACGTTTGATACGTGGAGAATCCGTACTAATGAGGTAAATACCACACTTAACGAAGCGACAAATGCTATTACTGCAAACACAATCATTTTTCGTGACGATAGTTCTAACTATATTGCAAATACTGCAACACTTAATGCAATTGCTGTCACACATGGAACAAGCACAAGTGCAGTCACAGTAACATCTGCTCTTGCAGCTGCATCAGACGGAACAAAAGCATCAATTCTTACAACTGGTGGTATTTACGCAACATTAGATTCAAAGTTTGCAGCTGATTTAACAGTCGGAGTTGATCTATCAGTTGAAGGTAACACTGCAATTGGTAGTGCTGCAACTGATGATGTTGAATTTAAGGCAAGAATTAAGTCGGGAACACACATTGTTCCGATTGCAAACAACTCATCGAACCTTGGAAGTGCAGCCTTACAATTTCAACAAGTTTACTCTGAACAGAACTTAATTGTTGCAACACAAGATATTAATGCAAACGTATTTTCTGTAACATCTGCAAATGGTGCAGGACACACAGCAGTTCTCAAGAACGATGCCGCTGTAACAGGAACAGTTCTTCAGGTACTCTCTGACTCAAGTAGCACAGGAACAAGAGACATTACAAAAATTGTAAATGATAATACTTCTGCAACTGGTGCAACTGCACTCCACATTCAGTCAGATGCTGGTAGAGCGGTTTTTATTGATGCAAATCTTGCCGCTGGTGGTTATGCTTTAGAAATTGATTCAGAGGTTGCAACCACTAACACAATGGCAGTTGATGCAGCTACAACAACTGCAACTGGTGCATTATTTAACTTTCCAAGTTTGACAACTGGTTCTGGTATTGATGTAACTTCTGCATCTTCAAACTTAGGAACTGCTGGTGCGGTTGTAGAAATATCACAAACATCTGGAACGATGTCCTCTGCAAATGCAGCTGTTTTGAGTGTAAATCAAGCAGGAAATGGAACCTACGGATTAAAGATTAATTCGACTCACGCAACTGCAAACTCTTCATTGAGAATCGATTCAGTCGCAACTACTGAAAATGTAATAGAGGTCGTTGATAATTCACTTTCATCTGGTGATATACTCAATATGTCAACATCTGCTGCTCATAGTGGACAGATGATTTCACTGTCATCAACTGCTACAGGTGATACTGCAAGAGGTGAGGCACTTTTAATCGACTATCGAACAGCAAATACATCTGCAAATGCGATAAGAGTTACAGACGGAACTGCAGATACTTTCATAGTATCTTCCAAAGGTGATGTCACAATGGCAGGTAATCTCAACGTTCAGGGTACGACAACACAGATTAACACAACAACGACCCTTGCAAGAGATAAGAGTATAATTCTTGGAGCACAAAGTGAAATAAAAACAGGCGCTACATATACCGCTGCATCTCCACCAACAGTAACATTTGCATCTCATGGTTTAACAAACACAAGTGTTATATTCGTGGTTTCATCAAGTGCAACTTCAAGTGGAACCATTGGAGTTCCTTCAGAAAAACTATTTGAACTTACTACTGTAGATGCTAATTCTTTTACATTACAAGGACTTGCTGAAAGAGTTGTACTTGAAGATGCAACTGTAACTGGTGATGCAGAGGGATTTTTGATTTTAGATAGTACAGATGGAACTGCTGACGCCGGTGATAATGTCATTATGCAAGAAGATGTAGATGCTTCAGGAGATTCTAACAGAACTTTCTCTTGGGTTGGACCACAAACTGATGCAGCTGTTGATGACTCAGGTTTAATTATTCCAGGCAGTACAGCAGCTCATACGATAAAATGGGATGACACAGATAATTATTGGAAAGTTGATGATTCATTTAAAATTGACTCATCTGGTCAGTTTGTATTTCCAAAAGGTACTACTGCTGACAGACC
>CEUO01094906.1_pt1 | contig 17363 bp, 30 predicted proteins | sample 531391 | NCBI WGS metagenome assembly CEUO01 (sample SAMEA2622799, study PRJEB7988) | marine metagenome | isolation source: saline water (ENVO:00002010), including
CTGCTACCATACCCATAACCTTCTTGCAGGGGTCGATAGTCTTTAGTCTGTATCTCTGGAGGACTGCCCCAGCTAGTAGGGAATGGTTTGCCGCTAGGGCTGTAATATATAGTTGGCTCACAGGTTGGGCAGCAACAACCAACTAAAAAAGTCAGTATTATCGTCAACAAGAGAGCTAGAAATATTATTAGTTTTTTCGTTTTCACTTTAGTTGTTCCTTATAATCTTATTTAAATCAAACTTTTCCATTAACCTAGACACTCCAATTATTTCGATGCCGACTTGGGTATTGACTTCGTCCGTGTCTATTGATATCATATTCATGTCCATATCTGAATATACCGTTACCGCGCCCACTTCGCCCTGAGGCGGGGCGACGTAAATATACATAGAGTCTGTCTCTTGGTCGTAGCTGATTCTGTTGTCAAAATCGTACTCGTTATACTCCCCGTAGCCTTCTGGAAAATTAGCTTTCATTATTTGATGACTCTAGGCTCGATAACATTATTATTAACGATTCTTATTGGTCTGCCTCCATCGGCCATTAACTCTTTCCTTGGGTCAATGCCGATTAAGCTGAACACGGTGGCCGCATAGTTATCGACGGTAAACGGGTCATCCTCTGGGAAAGAGCCTGTTGGGTCTGACGTACCATGAATATAACCACTCTTTGCTCCGCCTCCCGCCATAGAGATACTAAAGACTTGGGGCCAATGGTCTCGGCCAGCGTTACTGTTGATTTTAGGAGTTCTACCAAATTCAGTTGTAACCAAAACTAACGTGTCGTCTAGCATTCCACGCTCAGACAAGTCCGTAATAAGAGTTGCGTAAGCCTTGTCAAAGGGTTCGAGCTGACGGTTCATGTTGTCTTTTATATTATTGTGGTGGTCCCAGCCTCCATAAGTAAGCGAAACGAACCTTACTCCCGCCTCAACTAGTCTGCGAGCCATCAAAAATCTTTGCCCAGCAGCATTCATGCCGTAAGCCTCTCTTACTTTGGTTGGCTCTTTATCTATTTCAAAAGCGGCCCTTGCGTCTGGCGAGCTAATTAAATCGTACGCCTTGAGATAGAAAGAGTCCATAGCATCTAACTGGTCATTCTTCTCTAGCTTGGAAAAACGATTATCAACAATCGAACGCATCTTTTTACGTTTTGCAAATCTTTCTGCCGTCAAGCCACTTGGTAAACTCAAGTCTCTAACGGAGAAATTAGGGCTTTCTGGATTCGACCCTAGGCCAAACGGCCCATATTTAAAACTTAAATACCCCGCGCCGCTACTGCGAGACGGGGTTGGAATTGCAACATACGGTGGCAAGTCCTTACGGCTCCCAAACTCCTTCGATACGACACTGCCGATTGAAGGATACGTGAGAGCAGGAGAGGGACGCCACCCAGTCATCATGTTATGTGTTCCTCGCTCATGTGCGGCTTCGCCATGAGTCATAGAACGAATGACTGTAATTTTATCTGCAACTTTTGCTGTATGTTTTAAATTCTCTGAAAATCTTTCGCCAGTGTTTGTTTTAACTGTTCCTAGTGGGCCTCTATACTCTTGCGCGGCTAAGTATTTGGGGTCCCAAGACTCTTGATGAGCCATGCCACCCGGCAAATAAATATTGATAATGTTTTTTGCTTTACCCTCCTTTGATGGCTCCCATGCGTGCTTCGCAGCTTCTAAATCTAATACGCTAACTCCAAATGCGCTTACTGCGCCAATTTCAATAAAGTCTCTTCTGCTTACGTTCATAATCTTATCCTAATATGTGCTTCTTTAGTTTTTGTTTGGATGCGGCTAAAGGCTCATCAGTATTTATAATAATATTTGGATTGCCTTTTTCAAATTCGTCGGTATGATATTCTTTCCTTAAGCTTCTAGTACAAGATAGCATAATTTCAACTATTTGTCCAGCAAACTCTTCTTTTAATTCGTTTCTTAAATCTTCATAAGGGTTAACTAAAGCTAGTATAACATCTTTTTCTGCGTGAGTTTTTTGTAGGTAAGTGGCTACTATATTAGCCTTTTCTATGTTTTGCCTTCTACCGCATCTGTTATAAGTCTTATTGCTAAAGATTTCTCTAAACTCGTCACCGTCAATGATAAAGGGGTCGTTGCCAGAGGGGGTGTGTCTTATACAGTCAGCTAGATAATTGGCAAGCGTTGTTTTGCCTGAGCCTGGTTGACCATATATTATGTAAATCATTGCAAAGAATTTACTAAGTTGGCTGGTAACTCATTTACTTCGATGACTTCTCCGCCCTTGTCTGTTACGAATCGAAACGCAGTTTTCTCTTCGCCTGTTGCTTCAAACACTTTTTCTTTAACGACAATCTCCTTAAACGGCTTAATCTTTATCAATCTTATTGTTGCCTTTACAGGCTCTTCGTCTCTCTTTGAGTAAACGTGAACTGTTACTATATTCTCTCCCGCTGTAACTCCCCTGAATGAGACTTTCTCTTCATGAAAAGATACTATCTCACCTTCTTGGCCTTCGCCTAACTGATTATTTCTTCGCCCCAAAGCATCGTGGTCTAAACTTATTAAGCTACCTTGACCGCCCTCTCTTCTGTTGAAGCTGACCTTATGCCCAGAAGCAGACTGAACGTAGATATCTAAATCGTCTCCGCTCTCTCCCTCCCAAGTTAATATGACCTCATACAAGACATTCGGTGGGCGCATTTTAGTTTTCTCCTCTTCCGTCTTAAGCAAAAAGAGTATGGCGATAAGCATACATAGACAGCAAAATAATGTGTCGATGAATGGTCTAAATGTAAAATATTTGCGCTTCATTTTTTAATCTTAAAAACTAAATAAGTTAATAGCATAGGCAAGCCGAACAGAATTGTGAGTAAGCTCGGATGGGGTTCGCCGCATAAACCTGTTGCATGTCTAAGGAATTCAATCATCTTTCTCTGGTTCTTCCAGTTTAAATTTCAAAATTACCAGTTGAACTTGGAGTGGTAAACTAAATATAATACCACAGATAGTCGTGTAGAAAGCCGTATTCAAGCCCTCTTTTAAACCTGCAACAACTTGAGCCACTGGTGCTGCTTCAGTCAGATTCGTAGTGGTGGCTACGCATAAACCAAAAATCGTACCAAGCAAACCCAAAGAGAAGAAGTGCTCCGCCGCGAACCATCCTAAGTCGGCCCTCTTAAATAAATGGTCTATCGCCTCCTTTTTTCTTTTGGGGTTTATCTTGTCGGCTAGATAGCATAGTCTCCCTACATACCCAGAGACTAAAACATACAAGCCCATAATTAAGATTGTGATATGCGAGACATCGTTTTTAATCATCAAAGTAATGGCACCTTTCTGCTCCGCAAAAAACAAAGCCGTAAACACAACAGCATTGAGGAGAAACCATTTCGTAAAAGTAGTCATATTTTTCATTTTATTTATTCCAAAATTTTTTAATTTCGCTTATAGAGGTCTCACCTAGATACCACACCTGACAACTGAAGGAGCCGTCCTGAGGCCAATCCATCACGTTCTGTATCATGAACATATGATTGAGGTATTCGTTGTCATTTATCTTAGTGAATATGCATTGTAAAGACAAATCTTTATCCCGCATCAAGGAGACTGTAAGTTGAGGCTTTAAATTAGTAAAGCCGCCTACGATTCGGCGGCAATACTTGTAATTAACGTGTGGATTTTTAGTCATTGCTATAGACTCTAAATCCGTACCCTTTGGGGCCACACCATTTAATATCAAATGAAATACATAATTATCATGAAATTCATCTAGTTTTTCATGGAAGGACTCGTAGGCTTCTGAGTTGTATATGAATTGCTCCATGTATTTCGTACCCTGAGAGCTGCGGCGAGTCGCTTTTTCAGGGCGTTTTTCTCGCTTTCTAGTCTATCTATTTTAGACTCCAGCTTGGAAATTCTCCATTTTAATACGTTACACATGATAATTAACTATATTTATGATTACTTCCAATTTTCTCCGCTTTCAAAGTAGTCTGTATAACTGCATTGGCCTTTGGCTTTTGGGTAGGTTTTGGGGCGAACGCAGGTGTCCATGTGTTTCTGACGCTCTTGGCAGAACTTATACTGTCGATTAGACTCTATTTGCTCTTTAGCCCAGCCTTTCTTGCTGCTGAAAAGCCCAGCTATTCTAACAAATAATTTAAACAAGAGGGCGCTCACAGTGAACCCACCATTTTACGCACTTCTTTTTTGAAGGCGCGAACCTTCTTAGCTTGCTTTTCAAAGCCTTTAGTCTGGTAGGATTTAGCCCTGCGCTCAAGAGTCTCTTGGAGGCCGTCGCTCAACAGACCATCTAGGTACTGTTTAGTTTTTTGCTTTTCTGTCATGCTTCTTGCTCACTTTCTTTTTAGCCTTTTTCTTTGGAGCGGGTTTCTGCGCGTCACGCACTTTCTTCCATTCGCTCTTTGGCGCATATTTCCAGCCCTGCTTCGTCAGGGTTTCCGCTTGGGCGTCTGACACCCGTTTGACTTGTTTATCTTTCTTGATTGTTTTCATTATTTACTTTTGTACCATCTACTGCTAAAATATCCATTTTCGTAATGCGCTGGAGCAGCGCTATTTTCGTTAACGTCCATTTCATTATATCCGAAAGCGTTATCTAAATCATAACCAAACTTATCGAACTCTTCTCCTAGCTGTATGCAGCCATGAAAAGAGCATTTTGTTGTGTGTTTTTCTTCCCCATCATTCCATTCAAACCAGTGCTCACCATCACGTTTATAGTAATTGTATGTTTTTCTCATCTAGTATATGTAAACTATATCAGACACTTTAATTTTGGTCAAGACTATTTTCTGAAATTTCTGGGCAGCATTTTATAGTTGATGCAATTATTTGGGTATGTTCTACCCATAAGTACGTTCAGTGCGGTTTTAGCCGCCTTGTGTCTCATTTCCCAGAAAGACTCTACGCTGTAAAATCCACAGTGAGGAGTCACAATTAGATTTGGTGTTTCTCCGTCCTCTTTGGATTGTAGCGGCTCATTTTCAATTACATCTAAAGCTGCGCCAGCAATCTTACTCTTTCTCAATGCGGTAAATAAATCTTGCTTTTTAATTATCGGGCCTCTAGCTGTATTAACAATGAATGCGTTTGACCTCATTTTATGCAACTGTTTTTCAGTAATCATATGATGCGTCTCTTTAGTTAGGGGGCAGTTGATTGAAATGATATCCATATTAGATAATACTTCATTTAAATTCTTGCATCTATGAATCCCTAGGGACTTATCTACTCCGTCCGAAAGATATGGGTCATAAAAAGAAACATTAAAACCTAACGCTTTTGCTTTCAGGGCGACGGATGTCCCAATCCTTCCTAATCCAATTACTCCGAAATGCAATTCGCTGAACCTTCTAATTTTATTTTTATTCTGAACGTCCCAACCTAAGTTCTTGCAGTGTTCATGGTTAGGTATTATTTGACGACACAGAGCTAGAGCTAGAGCTATGGATTGGTCGGCTACTTCATCTGTGCCGTAGTCTGGCACGTTATAAACTGGGATGTCGCTGCATGTGGCCGCTGGTATATCGACCGTGTCAAACCCAGTCCCGTTCCTGACGATACACTTGCAATCTTCAAGCTTGTGTATTACCTCTTGAGGCATCCTTGTGTTATGCCACAACAGAATCGCGTCCGCCTTTAAGAGTTGCCCCTTCCAATCCTCTTCTGTGTCACAGAGAAAATATTTTACATGGGCGAATTTGCCAACGGCCTCTTTCTCGACTCGACATTTCTTATCGCCTCTCGGCTCAGGCTTCCAATCTACTACTGCTACTAAAGGTTTTCTCATGACCAGTTTATCCATCCATAAATATTCATTATTAAAATTATTAAAGACATAACCATCGTGGAGTACGCCTCTTTACGGTAAGAGTATGCGGCTATCATTCCGTTACCAAGTATCCAAATAGGCCAACAATATACAATATGATTAGCGTTAAGGCTATAACCAACCACAACGTAGATAGCCCCGCTCCAGCCGATTGACTCCCAAACTTTATCATTTCCTCTCAGATTTATACTGTTCCCAGAATTTTCTGTCCTTTTCTTTATCTTCATCACTCATTAACCCGCATTCTATGCAAATCGAATATCTCTTGATAGCTGAACAGTGTGGACATAGTTTATGTTTCACAGTCTTTGACTTTCTAGACTTTCGGGTAGGCATTTCTTCTCAAAACAATAATAACACTTTAATAAGTCTTTGTCTATACCTAATTTTTCTCTGGCCCCTTGAACCTTATAATCAAGAAGCTCTTTAAAGTCTACTTTCGATAAATCTGTGGGGCATTTTTCCCCAGCCATTACCCCAGCGTAGAAAACAAACCTCTCCTCCTCTCCGAATTTATACCCATCTGGATACAGGTATTTAGAAATAAACATAAATAAATTCCTGCGCCATCTCTTCATTTTTTTGGAGGAACCCATTGTATAGCCTATAACGAAAGCCTCATCCTTAACTAAAAGTCCTCTGCCTAAAAGGATATGAATACAATCATGAGAAAATAAATCAACCGCCCCACCAAAAAAGCGAGCGGTAAAGTATTTAGGGTTTTCTGTAAGCTTAATAATTAACGGTACGTCTGATTGGTTTAATTTAAATTCAAACATACCGTCTATAACGTCTCCGATTATGTTCTCTCCCCTCTCTAGTGGGTGATGCCATTCAGCGGCCAACTCCGCCTTTATTTGCTCCTCAGAAGTCATGTCTTACCTTTTCTAAAATGCCTGACAATCAAAGCTGTCACAGCAAAGAGTCCCGTCAGAAACGCAACCCCCTTCCAATTAAAGGGCTTCTTGTGGAAGGAGAGGTCTCCTTCCGTAAAGATAGGGTTTCCGTTTTCGTCGTACTCTACCTCGTCTGGGTTAGGAGGGAACGGCATCTCTTCGTGAGGTTTGGTATCAGCACCGAACCAAGACTTGACTGTTCCGCAGCCCAAACCTAACCAAGCTAACGTCAACAATATTAATCCAAGATGTTTCATATTTATAATTAATTATTTAATGCTCTGTTTGTTGGGAGGATGTTTTTAGTTTGCCATTTTGCGGCGTTGTAACCTTTTTTCATAGCTAAGGCATCGTAATACCTCAGTAAAAATCTTGAAGGCAGAATTGCTTTGGTCTTGCGTCCGTAGTAACCCATAGCGTAGCAAGCCGCGCCTTCACTTACATCACCATAGGTGTTGCAGTGTTGTATTTCATGGATAAGCGTGAGGAAAAATAAACCGATTCTTGGTGTGCCGTCAGCCTTTTCAAAAGCTCCTTGCCCAAGGCCGATATTGCCATGTGGGGCAAAGGCCCAACTTCTGTTGGTGTTAGGGTTCATCCTAAACATTTTAACTTTACGCCGAGCCACTTCATAAAACTTTGGGTGCTCTAATTCAATTACTCTTAAATTCTCAATGAGTCTGACGCGGAACCTTTCTGGCCCCCTAATCTTCCAAACGTCGTAAAGGAAGTCGTCGGACTTCCATCCGCCGCCTCGTTGAGCGGGGTTTTCTTCTGAGCCAGAAAGAATCGCACTGCTCTGACTTCTCAGGGCAATGCGTAACTGTCTGTTGTTCTCCTCCGAGAAAGAGAAGAGCGGGGCGAGTAAGACTCCGAGTAGTAATAGCTTCTTCATTCTATTACCAGTATAGAGCAAACTTGCCCTTATGTCAAGCTATATTATTAGTCTTGCAACAACTGCTCTACCTCAGAAACTTCTTGTCTCACCGCGATTTGCGGTGGCATTTGTGGCGGTGCTTGAATAGTGATGATGCTACCCCCTTCGACTTTCGGATGGTCATTAGGATAAACAGCCATAACGCATTCTGGGTTCAGCAAAACCTCTTGGTCTTCACCGATTTCTTGTTGGTCCATCAACTCCTCCTGAGTCATACCCTGCATGACTTCGGGCGGCATATCTGGCATCTTAATTACTACCTGTGTTAGTTTAACTAGTTTCATGTTTTTCTCCAATAAATTCGTGGCTCCAGCAGACTCTTTTATTATCTGCGTAGTGATTATTATATACGTTTTTGTGCTTAATGTCTTTTCTTAATTTTCTATTTTTACTTGTAGGCTTCCACAGCGCAGACTTTTCTCTATACTCACCCATTCTAGGATGAGCTGTACGAGAGAAGTACCTACAACCTTTCTCTATATAAGATAGCGCAATCGCATCAGAAAGTCTAGTGCCTAATCCTAATCCTTGAAAATCTGGTAAGATAACCGTCCTGTGCCCTCTCCAAGCGTTCTTGACTGTCCCGCTAGGATACCTTAAAACAGCGCCAAAACCGACTAATCTCTCACCCCAGAATGCAGCGTAACAATGTGCTGCTTTATTTATTTTAGCATCTAGATAGTGAAACTTTTTAAAGGTATCCCAAAGTTTCCAATCTGTTTTGTATATGTCAATTGATACTTCTGGTCGCTGAAGATACCTTCCCGAGTGGAACTCCCTAGTGAGGACATTAAATATCCAATCTGGCTGGAGCCACTCTACGATATCGTCGTGGCAAGAAGCCAGTACGATTCTTTTTAATCCATTATTATCAATATACTTTCTAAGTGCGCGGCTGGCGCTTTTGGCTACATCTCTATTCACAACAGATGTATACTCGTCAATCAACGCGCCATCTTTTAAGTTGCGAGCAAGGTCGCACCTAAATTTTTCCCCGTTGGAAAGAACGCCGTAGGGCAAACACATTTGAGGGATAGAGTTGAAGCCTACCGCCCCGAACTTATCAATAGCCTCTTGAGGTGTGTTAAAATGAGAAGCGACGGAGCCTAGCCCCCACTCTGGAGTTTCTATATCCCCCAAAGCCCTTAAAAGGGTAGTTTTGCCTCCGCCGCTTGGCCCCACTATGAGTCCTAAAGAAAAATCTTCTGGCAACTCAGGTAAGTCGGGTATTTCTGTGGTAATCTCACCTTCGAATTCAAAATCAAAGGCTTCAGCAAGCTTATCGGTATACTCGTCGTGCGATACTTTACAGGAGAGCTTCATTTTCTATCTTACCTTTCGCCATGACTCTTAATTTAGACAGAGCAGCATTTTCAATTTGCCTCACCCTTTCTCTGGTGACGTTTAGTTGCGTGCCTAAATCCTCTAGTGTTGATTTTTCGCATCTTATGCCGAATCTATTTTCAATGACGTATCTTTCTCTTTCTGAAAGCTTATCTACTAATACTGATAACATTTTATGGTCATCTTTTTTACCTGAGGACTCATAAGGCGTGAGGGTTTCGTCTGGAACTACATCATGAATCTTGGCTTCGCTATCGTCAGACATTTGAGCGTCCAAGGGTAGAATTCTATCCTTTGCCACCATTATCTCTGATAGTCTTTTGTTCGTTATTCCAAAGTGGGCCGCTATTTCGGACTTGGAGGGTATCTTGTCCTCCTGTTCCTGTTTTTCTTTGATGTAGTTTAAAATCTTACCATATTTATCCAGAGAGTTTACTGGCATTCTAATAAGTCTGCCGTAATTAGATATGGCCCTCATAATATTTTGCCTAATCCAAAAACTTGAATAATAAGAAAACCTAGCGCCCTTACTGGGGTCGAATTTCTTCGCTGCGGTATGCAAGCCCACATTGCCTTCACACACTAGGTCTTCTAAGTCTACTCCTCTACCAACAAAGTCTTGAGCAATTTTTACGACAAGCCGCAAATTGGAAGTAACTAATTTATTGACCGCTAGACTAGCTTTAAGCCCTCCACCTTGAACGTCTTCGCCAAGCTGCTGTTCTTCCTCTTTGGATAAGAGGTTGTATTCTCCTACATCTTTGTAGTAGAGATTTATTGCAGAACTGTTCTGATTCATAGATGCATAATAGCATCTACTTAGAAATATGTCAAGAGAAGAATCCGCCTTCGCGCTCGTTATTTATAACTGAGAAATGCCCCATGCCGTTATGAATCAACTTGAACTTTAACTCACCATTTTCCGTGCCGTGCTCGGCTTCGTCTTTGAGCGCAGTATACAAGCACTGATGACAAAGACAGTCAACAATAACATCGTCTGGTAAAATTATGTTTGATTTGGGGTCTTCAACTTCCCCCAAGCTGAAGTATGCTAGTTTTTTATTTTCAAGTAGGGTGTGGTAATCGACACAGTTGTACTCTAAACCACATCCTTCACATATGAATTTAAGTTGTTCTTCTGGAGCTATAACTTCTGCTGCATACATTTATTAATATTACACCTTTGCATCTAACGCGTGTTTTAATTCTGTTGTTTTAGGTAAATCTTTCTCTAGGCAACCTATGACGTATTTATAATTAACGTAATTTATAAAATCATTAATCTTGGAGTTTTTACTGCAAGAATGAAGCTCCACCCCGTATTTCTCGCCTGTTTTAGCAAACCACTTTAAGTAGTTATACTGCTCGGAATACAGCTTGGCGTTCCACTGTTTATGTTCTTCTTTTAGTTTTATATCTTCGTAGTAGTCTTGCTTTTGGTTATTTAAATCACAACCAAACAGGTAAATCTTTTTTATGCCCATCCATATTATGATATGTAAAGTAGTAACTAAAACATTTTGTGCCCACACGAACTGTACGTCATGCGCTCTTAACTTAAATATGTCTTGTGGGTTTTTGGTTTTGGCTACATCCGCGTAAAACATATTATGCAAATGGTCTATACGTTTTCCTTCGCATAATCTATTTTGATATCCTCCACGCATTATTTTAATAAAGGGTTGCCAGAAGATGTCTCTCCTATAGCATTCTGGGTCATCCATTCCAACCCATACGTCAGGATTCACAAAGGGGTATGTATTATTTAAAGAAAAGACTATTCTATTATGACCATTTAAAAGGTCGGGCTGTTCTATACTTTTTAGGGACGGGCCTCCGCCGCACAGGAACGCTACGGAGTTATTATTCTTTCTAGCAAAAGAAGTTTTAACTGGTCCATTTCCTGTCTCATACCATAGAGCCATATATCGTCCACCTATGTTTTAAATTTTCGGCCCGGTCTAAATTTTACCTGGCCAATTTTTAGGTCGCAGCGCATAAAACAAAAACACCCATACACTACAAAATAAATATAGCATAGCCAAAAATAATATCCAACTAAATTTAATCATCCCAAATAGAATCTTCATCTACTTCCCATTCAAAGTGTTTTATTATTTCTTGGATGCTTGGTTTGTTGCCTCCAGTATACATTGATACGACTTCCGCATTCTTTTCTAACTCTAAGTGAGTCTCTGCCATAGCTAACATTATTTTACCTGAGTAAGATTCAACCCATAAATATTGGCCCTCCTCCGTTTCGCAATGGTAAATGTGACCCACTTTAAATATTGAGTCTATTTTTATTTTTTTATATTTATCATACAGACCATAATCATCCGTCAAAATCGTTGGTCTAGCATCTTCATCAAACATTCTACCTTAATTCCTTTCTCAGAAGCCTCCATCTGTCACTGTCAATGTCTTTATCTCCTGAGTCTATCTTTTTAAGCATATCCAATATTTCTTCAACGCTATCGTAAATGTAGTGATGAGGAACCATGCCCATCATCCAAAGCGGCGTGGCTTTTTTGCCTCCCTCCATGCTGATGAAAATTGGCTTCTTCATTCTAACCGCTGTGACTAGTTCTTCTGCGCTACCCCAACTCGCTACGTCAGGCAAAAGGTGAGCGATGATAAAGTCAGACCTATCAACTAAATTTAAATCGTAACTTCTAATCTGCTTCATCCTCTTAACGACATCACTGTACCACCCTTTTTCCATTGCTAGTAGCATCCTCTGTCGAGCCTCCTCATCTTCATCAACGTCTTTAACGAAAGGCTTCTTGTAGGGATTGAAAACTCTTACTCCTAAAGGCGCAAGCTCAAGCTCTACCTTCTCTCGCCAATCTTGGCCGTCAGCGTACTGCATATGCCCCACTAAATAGGTTCTTGTTTTCCAAAGCGTGCTCGGCTTTTCTGTGATTGTTAAATTAAAAGGCTCCCGAGGTGGCGGCTCTGGCTGATTAAAGTTAAATGATATAACTTGTTTTTCTGTTTTCATGATAAATATTTTCTCACCCTTTTCTTTGCGTGAAAAATCCTAGACATCACCGTTCCTTGAGGAAGTTTTAATTTATTTGAGATGTCTTTGTAACTCATACCTTTCTGCAAATGTAAAGATAGAATCTGCTTGTGTTCTGCGGATAACTTTTTAAACCCGCTCTCTATTTTATTGGATAACTCTTTTAGATGTAAAGATTCAGAGGGGTCTAGGTCAAACTGTTTTTCTTTTATAGCTCCTTTTTCTACCAACTCTTCGTAAGATGAAATTGTACGTCTTGATTTTTTTCTAAACTCATCATAAGCTAGGTTGTGGCTAATTTTGCATAGCCACGTTGAAAATCTACAGTCCCCCCTGAACTTATTTATGTTACCCCAAGCCTTTATCAAGCTTTTTTGGTATATCTCTTCATAATCTAAGGAGTCTTTGGCGATGGATTTAATATATGAAGTTACTCTGTCTCTGTTGCAAGACTCTAGAGAATCAAACGACTTTTTATCGCCGCCTTTGACTTTATCTATTAACTCTCTTTCCTCTTCAACAGGAATCATACCTAAAGATAAAGCACGTAAAGCTATAAATCAAGAAATATTAGTTTCAATCTTCCAGCACACCTTAATTAAGCCACTCAAGACCCATCTTACAGCAGTAAAGATAAAGGATACTATGTTTCTATAAATAGAAAAGGCTTTATACCACATGGTAGCTTTTCGCTTGGTATCTTTTTCTACTGCATCAATTATTTTTTCTTGCGCTTCTTTCCTTGGTGTTTGGTCTAGCTCTTTACAAGATTCTAACTCGAACTCCTTAAGCTCTCCTTTAAAGAATAAACAATTGAATGTTAGTTCTACATCGTAATCCTCTAAAGTAAGCAAGGTAAAAAATTGTATTTCACCAGTGTACTCGGACTTTTCTAGAAGGTTGTCTTCTCTTATGTAAAGGTCTCCGTCTGAAGTAATTTCGTACTCCAGCATGGCTGATGAACATATGGAAAAAGTAGTGAAATGAACGTCTTCCCAACTTACGTCGGAGAGTTTGGATAGGTGTTCTTCTGGGATTCTATCCTCAATATCTTCCACCAACACAAAATTTGGTGGGGCCATAACGGCTTCAATCATTTTCGATAAGCTCTTTGAGTTGCTTTAGGTGGAAAGTCATCCAGCCATCGCCCCTTGGCTGTTCTGAATTTTTTAAATGGGACTGCGCATCCAGCCCAGACGAGACTTCTAACATCTGGTCTAGAAGCTGGAGCGCTAATTCCTTGTTGCTTTTAGGCATTTTTAGAATGCTCTAAGTATTGATTTACCTTGCGTTTATTGATGGGCGCAAGGTCTTTGTCTTTGACCATACCGTTAAGAACGCCATGAACGCTCACTAAACGCTGACCTTTTTCGTACTGCTCACCAGCTCTTACAGTTTGACCCTTATAAGAATAAAGCGAACCTTTTCTTACATTAGAGTTACGCTTAACCTTCTTCAAGGAAACGAACTTACCAGCGCTGTTTCTGAATACGGTTTGACCAGTTTTCGATTTTGTCACTTGCATTTTATTATTCATACAAGTTAATAATAACATGTTCTTAGTCGTGTGTCAAGGCCTTTTTCTTACCTTTTTTAATGAAAGCGTCTTTAGCTTTATTCCAACCCCCATCGTACTTCATCATAGCTCCTTCTTCGTAATAGGATTCTATCGCTCTAATAACATCTTTAGCAGTAATCATCTGCATACATTTAGGGATTTGAAGCTTTTGCTTTACTCTCTTTGGGGGAAGTTGAACGTCAAAGTCTATCTCCTCTGGGTACTCGCAAAGACTTTGGTCCTTTTCATCTCCATCGTCGAGCTTTGTTACTCTAGACCTCCAACAGCCGCCCTGCTCGCAGCAATCTAAAGCTCCGTTTACGGCTAGAAATCTATGGTGGGGGTAAGCTTCCCAGTTTACTGGCTCTCTGCCACCGTTGATGACCACGCACGCTCTGTTCGCTGGCATATTTCTTTTAGTCTCTACCGCTGCGGCCAAATGCATTGCCCAAGTAACAGGACATAACACACCGCTTGCATGGTACATGAGACGTATAAACTGTCGTGGGTCCGTCTTGCCTATGAGGCTCACTACGCCTTTGAGCGGAGGGTGAAAGTGGTCTGCTTGTCCGCATTGTACGAATAAAAGTTTGTCTTTAAAATGGTCAACTACTTTTTGATACTCTAAAGGGTTCCACCACTTAGCTGTGTAATCGTACTTGCCCCCCGCCATTAGAATCCAAAAGTCCTGAAAGACTCCAATCTCTTGAACCTGAGACATCCAAGTTTTTTCGATGTCCGACATATGAACGTCACCTTTAAACTCTGTAACTGGAATCTTAACGTCCAAAATCTCCTCTAGATGCATTGCGTAACCGTGAATAAAATGGTACGGGCGAGAATTGCTAGAATGAATTAGTGGATACTCGGTTTTATATACCTCAACATCTGGGTCTTTTTCGTCTAACTTAGTTAGGTGTGGGTTGTTCTCCCATATTTGAGGCACAGAAGTTCTAACGTCAACTAAAAAGTTGGAGTGCGCACGTTTCAAATCTCTGACAGCAGCGGCCAGCATTGTTATATCCCCCGGAGATAAATCACACTTCAGAATGATTTTTCTCAATCCAGACTTACTTTGAGCTTTTGTCTTCTTCATCTTTGCTATTGTAACTTAAAAATTAATATTTGTAAACTTAATAATTATTCTTATTTATAAATCGGTGCTTATTATTTGGCTTAGTTCAATACCGAATTCATTTGCTAACTCAATAGTGGCATCAGAATCATAATTATCTAAATACTCAGCAAAATAAACTTTATCTATTTGTTTTTGAGCTATAACTTTGAGGCATTCGGTGCATGGTAGATGAGTACAGGCTAATAGTTCTACTTCATTGGGTTTCACGAAGTTAAGGACGTTGGCTTCCGCGTGAAGCACCCTCGCTCTTCTCTTATCTCTGTTAGCCCAATCAATGTCAACGCCTGAAGGAGCGCCGTTGTAACCTAAAAGCATAGACTTATCTTTCTTGATTATGCAAGCTCCAACTTGAACATATGGGTCTTCAGAACGATATTTAGCGATGTCATAAGCCAAATTTATAGCTGTTTGCGCCCAATTTAGCCTATTTCTACCTGTATCTGACATATTATTTTAAATTTAACACGTTCTGATACCATAGTCAAGGGTGTAATTACTATTAGGATGTTTGGTATATCTTTGGAACTAATAACTATGGTTGCGGGAGGTTTGACAGGCTTTATATTTAGATATTTAGCTGAGCGAGCCAAAGAACGTGCTGAGTTATATAAGATAGCTATGGGCTACAAAGACGCTGAAATTAAATCCGCTGACGCAGCCGCAGAACGAGTACCTATAGAAGCTGGAAAATGGGTAAGAAGGCTTATCGTGTGCTGCTGCTTGTTTGGTGTTATCCTAGCTCCATTCATTCTATCCGTCTTGGGGATGTCCACTATCGTTCAAGTCGAGGAGACAGGAAGTGAATTCCTGTTCGGCTTGTTCGGTGGGGGCACAACCGTATCATTCGTAGAGCTAAAAGGATACCTACTTGTCCCCGAGGTTAGGCAGACTTTAACCGCTTTGGTTGGATTCTACTTTGGTAATGCGACTGCTGCTAGAAAGTAAAGACTATGAAAATGAGATTTGGAATGGATGTACCAAAACTTTGGAGCGTATTGGCTGTTATTGTCATAGGGATGTTAATCACATGCTCTACTGGTTGCAAAAGTGGTAAAAAATTAAACAGCAATTCATCTGGAGTCATAAGAGTAATTACCCCTAATGATTTAATCGCTCAACCAAATGGAACATATAAACTAAAACCTGCCGCCCCTATTGTTAGTAAACCAATAATTGAACGCAAAGCTGTTAGAAGCTCACCCGTACTTAAAAATTCAGCAAGCGCAGAACCTACGCCTTCGAAGCCTGTAGTTCAAGCTTCAAACCCTCTAGTTCACCCTATAGCTAAAGAAGCCCCTACTACAGTGCTCCCTAAAAACTCGGTAGAGGAAACACCAATTAAAATTAGCATGAACGTCAAACGGCCTCAACCTAATAACTCAAACAAGGGCGACGTAGTAACTGAAGAGCCTCAAGCTCCAGTAAAAATCGATTGGTTTGGGTTGGTGTTCTTTTACTTATCTGCATTACTGTTGGCCATAGGGGGTTGGGCAATATACGATATGTATAAGTCTAAGAAGAAATCCTCCTAAGGTAAGCGTCTAGCTGGTGCGCTCCATGAAACCCAAATTGGTTTATGTATCTACCAGTTTCGACTGAAAACTTCGACGCTAAATCCTCTGGAGCAAACGATATACCATGCTTATCCCTAAGGTAGTCACCATGCACTCTGCATATATGGTGGTCTTCAGGGTCGTATGAATCTATCTTTGGGTCGGAAGCTAAAACTTTTAACAGCTTCTTGGAGCGTATACTAAACCCACCGTTTCCTACGTTGTTGTCGTCTTTATACCACCAAGGAGCACCTATATAATCATAATTTAAAAACTCGTCGTTCCATTTACTTATGTTTTCTATGAAGCCGTCGTTCTGAAAAATCATAACGTAATCGCTTTCAATAAAGCTGTTCAACTCTTTTACAACGACTCTGCTGTATTCTGATATATTAAACTCTTCAGGCAAGGGAATTACTTGTATACCCTCCTCAACGAAAAAGTCTCCATAATCTACATGGTCTATTTTAGAACTAATAAAAAAAATCTTTTCAGCGAAAGTAGTTTTATAATTAAATTGTTTGTAGGCCCACACTAAACTTGATAAGAAAGATTCGTTGCCCCAGCAAAAGCTGCAAAGCGTAACCTCTGGAAGCTCCAGCTTGAGTCTACCTGTCTTGTTTTCTAATATGTCTCGCTCTGGTATCTCAAATACTACACCCTCGGACAATGTCTTTTTATGGGTCTCTCCGTCTAGCTCATACTCGACTATAAGAACTTTCTTTTTAAGCGGCGCTGGGTCTCTATCAAATGTAGAATTTGATACAGATAGGTATAGCTTATCGGATACGATTTTTGATGTAATTAAATCCGCAACGTCTGCGAACTGACCTTGAACTCCATATTTAGCACTGTTTATCTTTAAGCTCATTTAACAATGACTTCTGCCTCCGTCTCGATGACCACTCTGGCTCCGCAGGGTAAAATAGGTTTGTCATTTCCTCCATATATAACCTTGCATGGGCCTAGGATTTCTGCTTCGTGACCGTATTCGTTTACCTTACCGTATTTACCGTGCTTCACAGTAATCACAGGTTCATTAGTGCCATTCTTTCTGTTGGCTCTAATTTTATGCATATT
>CEUO01094545.1_pt1 | contig 17348 bp, 7 predicted proteins | sample 531391 | NCBI WGS metagenome assembly CEUO01 (sample SAMEA2622799, study PRJEB7988) | marine metagenome | isolation source: saline water (ENVO:00002010), including
GATACAATTTCGACAATAATATCTCAGTTGATACCAGCCTCTGCAGATTTTATTAGTGATGTTCAAGATCTTATTGAGCCCCACGCATTAGAACGTGCAAAATATGAGTCTAAATTTCCTACTTTAGAATTTAAGGTACCGGAAATTGAATTTGCGCCGATGAAGGGAATTCACGAAAAACTATATAGCTGGAAATTTGGTGGAAGCCCGTTACCAAGTAGCCCCCGCGATCCAAAGAAGCACGGACTTTATTGGCAAGACCGTGCCGAAAGATTTAGCGAAGAAGAGATAAAAACTTCTAATTCTACAATTAATGATCAAAGAGAAACTATACGTAAAGAATACACTACACATCCATATGTAAGCAGTTCAATTCCCAAATTAAGAACAACCACTGGTACTTCTTATATGGCCAATCGATACACACGTCGATTCCTACACAGGCCACATAGATTGCATATTCAAAGACTAACTTCTTCTTTAGCACTGCATGGCGGTGTTAACTTTGAGCCATCCAAAAACATACACTTAGCTTATAATGCCGTTTCACCATATGGGCCCGTAATTAACGAACTTGAAGCCGGCTTCGGTCGAGTGTTTATTCCGCAAAATGTTTTACTTTCTTTTATGGATGACATTGCTCAAACAACTCTTACAAATGATCCGAAACCCGAACATATAAAAACAAAACGATTTGCAAAAGTTCTACACGGTCGCGATTTCCAAGGAGGCTTAGGATATAGCAATGTCAAGTCTTCTGTGGCATTCCCGTTCAACTTGTACGATAGTGACAATCGAGTTAAAGAAGGGTACCAGTCGGCTATCAGAAAAGCCGTCACACCCAACATTACAATCACAAACGTGCACAATGATGTATATGGTGATGATATGGATAAGCCAATGCAGGGCCCATTTACGGAATATGCGGTTGGCGGTCATCAGTCGCGACACGTACGCCTCAATAAGAAGACTTTGGACACTTGGCAAGACCGTCCAGAAGCTTGGAAGATACTTTTGGCTGCTTGTCCAGATGCGACCCGCACAATAGATGATTCAGGCGCCATTGGTCTTGCTGGCCCCGACTACCCGTCACCAGCAGCAAACGCGGCTTCGACTAGACCATATCCAGTTGTTAAGGCTCAAAAAGCTGTATACTTCCGAGATTTTGTAGCAAAGCGTCCAGTAAACATACGAAACATTCATCATACTACTGGTTCCACAATCTTAGGAAATTACAACAATAACTATGATTTTGTACGCGCCGAGGGCGCCTATTCTAATCCTAGAAAATTCGTAGATAGCCAGCCAGTGCTGCCAGCAGTGGCTTTTCAGAGTCCGAGAACTGAAGGTGGTGGCGCCTCAAATATTAGAACGTTCCTAAGTTTAAGAAGAACAGAACAAGAGCATTTCAACTTTTTGTCTGGTGGTGGAACTTTTAGGGCCGCTAGACACCCAGACCACACAGGAGAATACTCTCTTGAATATCTACAAGGCGGCTTGAATAATAAATCGGTTATAAGAAGTAAATTTTCAGCCCCAGGTGCCATCGAAACTATTTCGCCTGGATATAACGATATTAGAGGAGATGAATTTTCACCCTATAATAGTATCAATTATAGAAACTTAAGCGTCAGAAAGCCCTGGCAGGGCCCTTCAGGCACGATTTCTGAACCAGTCGGTACCGGAACTCCTGGTATACGAGTGTACGATATCCACGGAAAGGATTTTGGTTTAGCTTCGCACCTTGCGCGTCATTCTGGCAAGTTTGGCCGAGATTCATTATTCGTTACAAATCCTGGCGCCCGATATGAGCAGCTTCCTAGTTTCCATAAAAACAATTATAACAGAATTAAAGCAATCAAGATGCTCAAGGATAATCCAACAGGCTCGACAACACCTCGATACGAGACCTCGCAGATATATGACAACTACTATGTCTCTCAACAGATTCCAAAGACTACTTTACAGTATGCCTGGATAACTTCATCGTATAAAACTTTAGTAGATAGATATGGTATAGTTAGTTCGGATTTCTTAGTTAGTAGTTCCGCCGGCGGTATACAAGAATCTATCACCTTTGTACAAGCTAGCGAGTTTGTCTCTTTTAATTATCTTCTTAATAGTAACAGAAGCTTTGGCCTCGACGAGCGCAGTCCGTTTGCGGCACAAAAGGCAATAAGAACTGATTTTGCTGGCTTAAACTTAAACACTCTTGATCTTGTACAAACGCAATCTTCAATGCGCGATGGGGGAGCAGTTTTAGGAAAGCAGCAGCTTAGCCCTGCTGGTGATGGTTCGTCTTTAACGCACCCCGCTGCAGCCTGGAAAAGTATTTATAACAATGACTCCACGACATTTGATATTTCTGCGCGCGGTACCGCAAGCGCAACAAATGCACTAATATTAAATAGGCAAGGCCCGTACGGATGGCCTTCGTGGAAACAAGCGCGCCAATCGCTTGACCACAAGCTTATGAGAACTTTTCGAGAAAAGAATAAAATATACTTCTTATCTGCAACCGGCTCTGGGATTAAGCATGCAAAATTTGATCTTCCCCCGGTTTCTATGCGCGGCCGCCCACTTAGGGGCACTATTCAAATATCGCTTTTTGAGTGGAATTCATACACAGCAGATTTTAGCAACAACTATGTATATTTTAATTTAAATGAAGTTGAAGATCATCTTCACGTTAATTGGGATACGGTTTCAAAAACAGCAGGCGAATATTTAGCGGAAGCACTCAATTCAGCAGCTGCCACGTATTCTACCGAAGCTCAATACCTATACACAGAAAACATTTTTCCTTCTCAAAGAAACGAATTTTTACCATTTTCTCGTACTAAAATAGGCTATGACAATATGTTTTGGAGAAACAATAACACAAAACGTATTACTTTGGGCACAACTATGTCGAGCAGTTTGTTGATGAAGGTCACTCAAAGTTCGTGGCCACTCGATCCTCCGTCAAATTTCTTGACAAGAACTGGCTCCAACCCCATCCACTATGGTGCTATCCCTGGTACAATTTCTTCCACACAAGCGGCTGCAATTGATTTGTTGCGCCTTTCTGATGCTGGTGAGTTGCAAAATACGTATTCTTCATACTTTACTGGCTCTGTAGCCCTTGGCAGAAGAAGCCTGACAGATTACGAACGTCTCAACATTTTAACGCCTGCAGGCGGTCTTTATGCGCTTAAACAGACAATCTCAAGTCCGCGCTCCGTAGCGTCACCTTCGGGCATAAGCATTCCGCAAACTGCTTCTGGTGGTGGTGGCGCCGGCTCTAGAGGAAGATGTTTGCCGTTCGCAGCAACTAAACAAATTCAAGTTTTTGGAGGCGAAGCGTATTGGGACGCTCCTAATAATGCGGGATATGTCGATATAGATTTTTCAGCTATGGGTACTACCGGCACTTTTCTTAGTTGGAAGAAGAAGCCAAGTGAACCCTGGGCGTTTGAAACGTACGAAGACTTCAATTATCTACTCAAAAAAGTGAGCACAGCCAAAGAGTTCGCAGTTGTGCCAGAATATAGAATCGATGAACATCTTGATGCTATAAACTTTAATGGTGTAGGTAGTGACTGGTCCGAGCAGCGATTATTTACACTACCGCATACAAAGCACACTCCAGGCACAGCATCCTTCTATAAGGATTATTCAAATTCAGAATTTCTAAAAGAGTTTCTGAATGTTCAAGACTTTTCTGGCAAGTGGCCGCATTATATTCGATTAGTCTGCAGCGCCTCAATTAGATTCAACCCGTACAAAGGTTTTTATCCAGTGCAAAGAACATTGGATTGTATTGAGCGGTTTAGAGATTCATATGGTTTCACAACGAACCAGGATCCTGAGTTAGGCCCCGTAGACACAGACCAAAATTGGTTTGGAATCCCAGGTACAGAACTTGAAGCACATTATTCAGGCTCTATGTTTAAACCCACAATGGCGCCATTCTTTGCGCCAGGAATTCTTTATAACACAATTAAATCGGGCATTGCAGTAGATTGGCCGTTAGTAACAGAGCCGGCAAAAATAGAAAGAACGCCATTTGGAGACTCAGTAAACACTCACAACTATGCGATGACAAGAAAGTTCGGACAATCTGGATATCCTGGGTATGTTCAACCTACTAAGTTTTTTGATGAAAGATTGCCTTTTGAAGCAATATTAGATCCAGATCTATATGGGCCATTTGTAAGTTATCCTCCTGCTGATTTGGATTCCCATCCTTCTTGTTCAATTTCTGTTCTCGACGCATCAGGCAAGCAGAAAGGAGTTACTCTTCTCGAAAATCACGATTGCGGAGAAGTGCCCTATACGTTATATATGGCTAATTTCCTAGGCGGCATTATTGATTTTTATCTAGAAAATGACGAATTAACAAGTGTAAAGTCGGATTGGTGGCCTCGCGAAGGAAAAACAATTGAACCCGGTACATATATGGCAAGAGTGAAAATGGCCCGCAGTATGTTCGGGGAAAAAGATTATAGCCACGAACATGGTGTGGCTGCGCTCCGAGACAATACCGGCGGCGCTATCAAGAAACAAGGTGGCCACAGCTTCACCGGAAGCGCATATGTGACAAAGGGCGCCCGCGCAATCTTTAGTGGCTCAGAATCGGAATATGGAAAATCTGCGCTGGGTTTTGTGCAACCCGACGACAGTAGATGGTTTCCGATACCGCAAGATCCAGCAAATACAGGCTCTAATTATAGAGAGTCATTTACTATGTATAGCAGGCCAACTGCCTTTGGACCTCCGATGGCCGGCATGGGCTATCAGAAGAGAACAGTAACTACAAATTTTGAATTTAACACCATCCATGATAGCTTTACCGGCTATAATGGAGCATTTACACCGCCTTATTATAACGGTGAAGCGTGGTGTGATATGATTTTTAGAGTTGCAGAGAGCGATGCATCCACTAAATATACTATTGAAGATATTCAAAATTCTGTAGCCTACCGATATTGGAGAATGGATCCGGGATATATGACAGCCAGCGCCACCGGAACTTTTTCCGGATCTCCTGACACCGGCGAGAAATATCAAACAACATTAATATTCGATGATTGTTTGGCGACTTCCGGCGAGCCTCTTGCGCCATATTCCGGCAAATCCATCAACGATAATTCAATGCAGCTAAGTGCTAGTCTAAGGCTGTCAGATATCGAAACTAAAAACTTAAGTCTTCTCGATCCGACTGCGTGGCAATCTGGCCCAACCGGCGCCTCGCGAAAAGTCGATACAGAGTATGATCGCTGGGTAATACGAACAAGATTTGAAACACCACATATGAACTTTAACGATAAACAGACTTACTATAGCCTTACTAGTTCTGAATTGACATTACCAGAGCATTTTGCGCAACCTTCGGTAGCACGTGGAATGTGGCATCAATTTGGTGTGTATCGAACTGATCCAGATGTAGGTATCTTTATGAACATTGACAAGGTTCCAAAAGATTGGTTATCTGGCCACTATGATGTACAGGTTAATAACACAATTTACAATAATAACGATGCTAAAGCGAATCGCGACGATACTGCAGGCAATACAAAGAGTTTGGCAGATCTTCTTGGCTTCGATACATCGCGAACAAAACTCGGGCGCCTAAAGGATTCAAAAACAGTATACGAGGCGATTGTTGCCATACCATACACAGTTGAAGGTGGCGCCACCGCATCATTTACAGAATCCGCACTTGAACTTAAGAAGTTTATTGAAATACCACAAGAGAGAATAGATGCTGCTCTTTCGGATGATGAAGATCTGGATGCAGCAGGCACCACTATAAGAAACCAATTAAAAATGATGGACAAGTATATATTACCTCCTGAATTAGATTTTATTGGATGGCCAGACAAAATATCCCCAATGGCAATGTACTTTTTCGAATTTAGCTATACCTTTGATTTTAATGATTTAGCGTATATGTGGCAAAATCTTGCACCAAAAGATTCAAAACAAATCACACTACAGAGTACTGCTGTACAACACGAACTTATAAATACAGAAATTTTATCTGGTCACCATCTGTTTGACAACCCAAATCTTCGATGGATGGTATTTAAGGTGAAGCAAAGATCTCAAGTTAATTATTGGGATTACGTTGGCGAAAACGCGCGCCGAATTAGCGAAGAAGACGATTATGGCGGTGTACGTTCTTTTGAAGTAAGTGCCACACAACAAGGTCGACTTTTAACGTCAAATTGGCCATATGATCACTTTTCCTTTGTTGAAAAAATCAAGATCGATGCGCAGATCTTATTCGATGATGAGGGTGGCGACTACGGCACTCCATTAGACGAAGACGAGGGAGATGAGATGGGCACTGAAGAAGAAGAAGAAAGAGCCGATCGATCATCCGGCGGTAGTTAACTTTTATAGCTTGGTTATATTTATTAGTAGAGAGAAAGAATGAAATTTTTAAATAAAAAAGAACAAGTAATGGACCTTAAGCTGACCTCTTACGGCCACTACTTGCTGTCTATTGGGAAATTCAAGCCAGAGTACTACGCTTTTTATGACGATAATGTATTGTATGACGGTGCGTATGCAGGTATTACAGAATCTTCAAACCGTATCCACGACAGAATTAAAACCGAGACACAATATTTAGAAAGCCAAACTTTGTTTCAAGAAATAGAAGGGCCCAGCGAGATCATCGACGAAGGTTCAATGTCATATTATGAATCAGACGTCTCACCAATAATGAAGCAACCTAGAAATGATATTTTTAAGTTTGATCAAATGATTGGCGATGCGTTTTTATTAGGAGATACAAATTTGGCGCCCGCTTGGAAGGTTGTTAGTTTAAATGGTAAGATATTATCCTCAGAAGTGAGAGATAGCAGAAATGAAGTTAATATACCTCAATTAAACATTACGCTAAACTATCGAAAACAGATAAAGAAGAAAGATTTCATTGGCAAAACTAATTTTCGTAGCGCTCAAACTGTTGCGGCTACAACACAAGTCTTTGATGATGGCTATGTAATCGAATTGATACCAGAAGATTTTCTTTTATATATCGAAGAATCAAACACAATGACTTTGAGAGACAACTTTGATATAGAAGTTTTTCAGATGCACACAGGAAGTTTGCCAGGAAGATGTCCTACTTGCAAAAATCAAGACAAGCTCGAAAAGAAATACTTTATGAAAAATTATGAAAAACTTGATGGGGGCCTTATTGATGATGATTATATTGCGAATATGAAGAAGGGCAAACAACAAATCAGACTCCAAGCATCACAGCTGTCTTCAAGTGTGTTATATTATTTTGATGTAGAGGTCGATAGAGAGATTCACCCACAACAAGCTTGTCGAGGTGCTGAGTATTTTAATAAAAACACACTGTATGTTGATCTTGATCACGATTGCCGTCAACAAGCAAAATCTGACGATGTGGTAACAGATATTTACGGACCAGTTACGGAGCCAGAGATATGCCGGTAAACTATGGAACTGATTTAGAAGCACTATATGGCTTGAAGTTGCCTATTCCGTATATTGAAAAAGCATCGGTTGGCGATAGCGAAATTGATATTACGTTAGCATTTAGTCTTGTTATGGAGCAAACGCAAGACTACGAAGATATAGTAGAACAGCTATCGGACTTAAAGTTTTATGTTGACCAAATATTCGATGGGTTTGGTTTTGATAACAGTCGAGAAAAATACACCGCAACTGAGATCTCGGGCGGCACTACACGCGCTACTGATTTGATCGAAAACAATTATGGTGTTATGTCTTATTATGCTGATGCGATGTATTCTGTAAGTGGTTCCGTAGTGGCAGATGACTATTTTGTATCCTCGTATCCCGACACCGGAGATTCTGACTATGCGGTCGGTTCTTCGGGGACTAAAGTTCTAACTTTCGATGATTTTACTCTCGGTAGTGTCGTACAAGAAGTTAATGTCGCAAATCAAAAAGTAGTAAAATTTATAGCCAACACCACTATTGCCTCGCAGTACGCGTCTAATTTTTCAATTCCAGATGGCACAGGCGAAACTTATAAATTTGCCGAAAATCTAGATTTGAATTTGTGTTTGATAGCCTTTTCGTCAACTATTGACCTTACCGATGGTGGTACAGTTGATGTCAAAGACTCACAAATTATTTATAATTGCTGGCAGCAAGATCCTATTAGAAACTTTTATAATTCGCTATTTTCACAAGTATCGTATCGTAAAGTATTTGATGACGGCCAAATAATGAGAACGCCCACTGCGGTTTTCACCTTTGAAGACGGAACGATTTACAACGGTAAAGTGATTCAAACAATAGACGGCTCTTTTCATACTTCAGAAAAATTGACCAGAAACGCTTTAAATAGATCTCTAGCAGCGCTTGGAAATTCTACAACTTTAGATGTAGACATATCAGACTCTCCAGGGCTCTCACAAGCTATTAGCGGCTTTAATTATCTTTTGTCTACGTATGGTGATACTGAAGAGTTGTTGCCAAGATTAAATATTTTCAAAAAAACTTTTATAGACAAATCAACAGCAACCGCAACAGGCCAATGGTTTCATAAGTTTAATAAGGCTTTTATGAGATTAAATTCTAAAGTGTTTACAGCACAAACATTGAGAAGAGAGTTGGTGCTGACTCCGGTTGTTGTTGACGCTCGCACCCGCGAACTTTCAAACTATGCTCTTGGAGTAGAATATGCTGAAGAATATACAGCGGAAGATAGCTCAGATTTCGTAAGGTTTCCTCTTATGACAAGGTTGGCGGATTTAGACTCTGACGTCACCGATGAAACCGGTTCAGAATATGTTTTAATTGAAAATGGTTTTGCATATTTTGATTATGAAAAAGCCTTAAGAACTCATAGTACAATATCTAAAGTTTTTTCAATTGATAAAATTGAGGCTTTTTTTGGAAAAGGTGCTACAAATCAATATTTTAGATTAAGCCAAGCAATTGTTGAGCGATATACTTCAAGTGGAGATATGTTTTATCGACTTATATCCAATTTTGACGATGAAATAACAACCACTTACCCTGAAATGACCCGTACGGAGGTGATTGAGTCACCACCAGCGACATTCGGAAGTGTAGTATTTGACGAATATACGCCTGACGACGGCACTAGCACCTATTACCCAGAACTTTTACTTAGAAATATAGTATCTCCGTTTGATACAGTTGATAATGATTATCGTATGATGGTGTTTCAATATCAAAGTATTTTCACTAGTAATGGGGTTATGGGAGAATCTCCTCGCGATGATGACGCTATTCAAACAAGCATTTATATTGAAGACCATACTAAGCAACTTTTTGAAACACTAACAGAAACTCTCCAAGAGTTTACTAATGACTCATTTCAAGAATATGTTGATGCAGCAGAAGAATTTTGTAGTTATAACAACGACGGGAATTTTAATGAATTTTTTGTTACCGCAATGGAGGCACAATATTCTAGTGCCCCGCAAAGGGCGCCCTGGATTGTCGCACCTATCTATTATAATATCCATCTTGATCTTCTTTATGACTTATATGATGGAGATAGAAACGAAATTACAAATCAGGCAATATTGTTGAGCGAACAAATTTCACCGTCCGCGGGAAATATCGAAAATCTCAGAAACTTTGCAGAGAAACTTAACGAAATTCTTGTTCATTATCAAAATATCGAAGATGACGGAGGAGGCGTTCCGTGGTCGACATATTCAGACACTGAGGAAAGATTGTTTTCTTCTCCTCTGATTCAAATCTCTTCTTTTGGAAATCCAGATTTTATGGTAGATGATTTTGCCATTGATTGGAGCACAGAAACAACCTATGTGGCTATGGTCCAGAATGGATACGAAGTTACATACGGAAACTACTTCGGCGCCTCAGACAAGACCTCGGTCATGACCGCAATTATTGCTTTGGCTGAAGATTATGATGACGATTATACTACTAGCGATTATATGGAGGATATGGTAGATCCAATAAATGACTATATCGAACAAAACGACAGAGGTGATGTTGATGTTTCTGCTATTTTTGCAATACAAGATATTGGCCAGACGTCTTATCCTTTCGTTGCTGCTGTTGATTACCCTTATGACGGCGCTACTTGGTCGTACATAGAAATCGATAAGCTTTGTTATATTTCAGTAGATATACATCCTCCTGACGCCGATGGTGATGGTTATGTGCAAATTAAAATGTGGAAAGTGACCGCGACAGAAACTGATGTTGCGGAATAATTGATGCTAAGTATAGAAGCAAAATTACAAAAATGTGCTAAATACTAATATAATATAGGAAATTTAAACAATGCCTTCAAAGAATTATAGTCGAAAAACATTAGGAAATAAGAATGCGTATGAGTATGCATTGAAGAAAAATACTAGCCAAGTTATTAAAGGAAAAAGATATCAAGATCCCACCACAAAAGAAGCAAAATTGTTAAAAGCTTCACAAAGATTAAAATCGCAAAGACTCGGCACAATAAATATGCAGAAGACTGATTACGGTGATGAGATCTCATCTGCTTATCACATATTACAATCCATGGGGATAACACCAAGCGAACAAAGCACAACAAGCATACTATCAGAAATTAAGGAAGCTGATAAAACAGCGTTTATGGCAAAATCTAATTTGTCGCAAAGAACCAAAATGCGCAATTTCAAAGCAGGAACTATTAGCCCTAAGTTTACTTTTACTGATTATCGAGGTTCGTTTTATAATTTAGATGACGGCCCTTCAAGAGCTAAGCAAATACAAATAGATCAATTATTTGAAAAAAGAACTATGATTGATCCTAGTGAGATAGCATTGAAAGTTATTGAAATCGATACCGGTACTTTTGGTCATTCTAGACAACAAATAGTTAGTCGTCAGAATGCAGCGCTATATGACAATATGACAGAGCCTAAAAGCAGAAAATCCGGACTACCATATGCAGATCGCAGACAGGCTCCCCCCGCCCCGCCTACAGCCGGAGCCGTACCACCCACGTCACGAACATCTATGATGAATTCATCTACCGACATGTCCACAGCCAGATCCGGCCGTTCATCTACGTCACGAACATCTACGATGAATACTATAAGCACAACAAGAAGAACATCTAATAGAGGCACAGGGTATTAAAAATGCAAATTGAATATTTAAATCCCGGCGATCTTAGTAATGTCCTTTCATCTGAGGATGTCAACCTATGGTTGGAAATGTTGGCAGATTCATATGTGCCGGGCGAAGAGGCGACTGGAGCCTATGGCGAAAATCCATATGGATATTTCTCTTTATTTGCCGCTTACGATGGTAATGAGAAAAATGACGATGGTTTTGTTTACCCAGGCACCCCAGAATTTATTACAGTTCCGGCCGCCGAAGCAATGGAGGTTTGGCTTGAAAGGCTTGAAGCCGGCGAATTTACCATAATAGCACAGCATTCCCCATACGAAGATTATATTGATGCATATGGCACATCCGTTATGCAAGACATCGTTTCTACAGCCTCAAATGACACAAACAATGTTGTTGTGTCATATACTCACGAAGAGGCGACGACTTTTGACGGAGAAACTGTTGATTTTTTATATAATGCTACATATAGTAATGCAGAAGTTTCTGGCTTGCGATCTAGATTTGGATATGAATCTGGATTTGGATTAGAAGATCAACTAGCTTCTGATTTGGAAGCGATTGGCACTGAAGTCTATAATGCATATATGTCAAAAAGAATGACATATGATAAAACTAATGATTTAAATCTTCCCCGTCGAGTCTTCGCGGAATTAATACCGTTAGCCAGACGCACTAGTAGCTCCACAAGGAGCGGTACCGCCGTTACTCCCGGTTCTTTGTCTAGTATTGATGTAGACAGGACATATTAATATGACTACACTCAAGCATCATTACTATAATCGAAGTTTAATATCAGGTTCAGATACAGTTAGAAGTGCTGTTGGAGGATATTGGGCTTTTGATTACAGCAATCCTATTAATATTGCGTCTGATTTTGTTGCGTACGACGAGGCAGGCATTGGCAATTATATAAGCCAAGTATATAACGGCACAGTTACAACAGCAAGTTCTGATCTTATGGTGCCAAATATTAAAAGACCAGTTAGATTAGTGGGCGAGGCTGATAATATTATAGATGATTATGATTGGAAAAATTATGTACATAGTATGTTTAAAATCGGTGCATATACCGACACAAATTTTAGTCTTGATGTACCATATGCTCCGTTGTATGTAAAAAATGTTGATTATGACAACCACGACACATACGAGGTTGCATCATTTAGCTATGACTATAACTATCATCTCCGAGAATATCAATCAACAATTGCTGGCTATGTGGATGAAATGTTGATTCCAAATTATTATTTTATGCTTGATACAAATTTGGGCTTAATAGATTCAAGCGATTTAATTTATGAATACACAACCGTCAATCAAACATATGACCCAGACAACCTGTTTTCAGATATTAAAACCCTATATCCCCCAACATACGACATAGATGCCTCAGATTTGGCCCCCGGCAAAAGACACTATATTGATAAACTAGAAAACACGCAAAAATATTTACTAACTAGCTCATTGTCAGTTGCCTCTATCACATCATCAGCCGTAGAGCATGTAACAAGAGCCTTTCAAAATATTCTTCTTAATAGAGAAGCACAAGCTAACTTGTTCACAACTTCGCTTGAATATCTTGAGAGAATGCCGTATTGCGTTAAACTAAAAATACCAACATCGAACGATACGTATTCTACTTTTGGTCAAATGATCTATGATACTGGTTTTGAAACTTTAATGTTAAAGTATATTAAAGATTCCTTTTCTTCTCCACAGGGCGCCCTAACTATTCCTACGCAGACGTATTCATTATTTGTTGATCGAATTGACTCCGATGGAACTAATCCGACCGAAACAACGAGAGAATACCAACACTCGCTTCCTTCTGTTGACCTGCACACAATGATAATGGAAACATTGGCCGGCGCCGTCACAGAAGGCGAAAGCAACATTAGTATTCCGGGAGGCCAAACTTTACAAACGAAAAAAATCATCAATAAAGGCACGGTGCATCGCTATTCGCATACAATACCAAGTTTAAAAATGCTTACAGAGCTTAATGATTATTTAGAAAATAATTTTATGTTCAATAATTCTGCAGATTTTAGTCTTGAAGATTTGCTAAGCGCAGCTGAACAAAATAAGCACACAGAAATATTAGCATATAGAATTCTTAAAGCGACCAACAATGTTCCGCTACAAAATTATTATATTACTAATTCGCCTACTGCAGCTAATGCATCCGCCAATCTTGATGGAATTGTTGTTTATGATAGCCAAGTAAAATACAACCAAGATTATACTTATTATGCATTTGCATACGTATTGGTGTATGGATATAACTATTCGTATGACGACTTGTTGGTATCTCGACAACTATTTACGGGCACTCCCGCAGAATTTGGCGCCGCCGCATCGGCTACATACGACGTGCACTGTTTAGAATTAACAGACACGACCGGTGCCCCCGCAGCAACCCTGTTCAGCGAACGCTCCGAAGGCTATAGCTGGCTAGATAGTACAACAATGACTGATGCTCATTTTGCATCGCAGTTCAAGTATCATGCTGAATTTAATATCGCCGCAGAGCCGTGCATAAAAATTATTGAAGTTCCGATTTACTCAAAAACCGTCAGAGTACTCGACCATCCGCTTCCTCCTTTAAATATAAGCAGCTTTCAAAGAATGGATAATTCTCAAATAATAGGCCATATGTCTAGCATTGAAAATAATATAAAAGCAGAATTTCCTAATTGTTATCTGAGTACAGATGTAGAATATAGACGTCAATATCTAAGATCTAACGATATGTTGAACTTCGAAACAATTGAACAATTCTGTCGTTCTCAGCCGCACTCAATTCAAGTTTTTAGAAAAGAAGAAAAGCCTAAAACATTTCTCGATTTTACACAACAAGATATGGTCACAGCAAAAGATCTAACAATTGCCAATACTTCATTTACTGTATCAGATTGCATTTATGAAGAGATAGTGAGAACTAATAAAAAATATTATTATATCTTAAGGGCAGTAAGCGCTAACAATACTATCGGCCACGTAGAGCATATAATTGAAGCTGAATTGGTTAATGACGGCGGTTATAAATATGCCGTATTTGATTCGTTAGAAGAATCCGATTTTGAAGAGTCAGTCGCTGACGAAGTTTCAAAAACTTTTAAAAAACTACTGCAATTGCGCCCTGATCTCAGACAACTTGCGCTCGACACAAATGACGTCGACTTTTCTAATAGCGTCTATGATGAATACAGTAATGTAAAAGTAGGACTCAGCGACGATAGTATTTTTGACAAACCATTCAAGATTCGCCTAACTTCTAAGAAGACAGGCAGAAAAATCGACCTAAATATTAAATATAAACTTATTACGCAGTAATTATAAGGAAGATTATGGCATTTTTAGATAACACAGGCACAATTAGAATTGACGCAATTTTAACTGATTTGGGCCGCAAAAGAATGGCTCAAGGCAGATTTAAAATTGCAAAATTTGCTTTGGGTGATGACGAAATTAATTATGACTTTGTTGATCCTAAAAAGCCTTCAACTGTGACAGATCTAACAAATACAGTAACCTTCTCATCTTTTGAGGCGCTGAATGATCCTTCAGCAGTAATCAACAATTGTATAATGGATTATGCTAGTGATGATATTCTCTACATACCTCAAGTAAAAGTTAATCACAAATTATCAGAGTCTGTAAGACCATATGGTCAAACATCTGACACCTATTATCTTGCAGCAAATGAAGAAACTGCGACAAAGCTCACGTCTTTGCTTGGCAAGCGTTATTATTTTTTGGAAAACAACTCTATTGATAAGGCCAAGCTTGTATTTGAGTCGGGCATAGAGCCTCCAGGAGCAGATTCTGCTGCTGGCACTCCCGCTGGCCAACTGCCAAGAACTTTAAAATCAAAAGAAAGATATATATTAAACTACAAGATGTACGATAAATATTTTATAATTAACTGTGACAATAGATTTATTAGTAGATTGTTGGTTGTAAAGTCTAACACTACAACATTCGAAAATGATAAATATAATAATTTATTTTATAACTTTCAAACAACTTCTGAGGTTGCGCCCATAACACTTAGTAAAATGCTTAAATATCACAACGCATTCTTAGCGGCGGGCATTAACAATGAAGTGTACGATTTAGGATCCCGCGATGACAACAAGCATTCTGCAATCAATGGCCCCCGAGCAACCATTGCAGCTGTTAATTTCAAATTGGTCCCCGAATTGACCACTACTTCAGACGGCGCCGCAAATGTTAGATATACTAGATTTGGAAAAACTAATCAAAAATTGTTTGACGTAACTAATAAATTTGATTACATTGATACGGTTATTCATATTGAAGGCACCTCTAGCGCTGCAGACATACAGGTGCCTGTTAGAATTTTGAGATATGCAGGCACTTAAACTATACTTTATTCAAATAATAACTATTTATGTTAAGAGAGGAAAAATAAATGGCTTTTTTAGATAATTCAGGCGACATACTTCTTGATGCAGTCTTAACAGATGTTGGCCGCGAAAGACTGTCTGAAGGTACGTTTTCAATCAGTCACTTTGGCTTGGGCGACGACGAAATTAATTATGGAACGTATAATTCGAATCACCCTTCGGGTTCGGCATATTATGATTTAGAAATTATGCAAACCCCTATTTTGGAGGCTTGGTCGACCACTAATGCAAATGTAAATTATGGCCTTTTGACAATTCACGATTACACACTAGAGTATCTTCCTGTTCTTGAGTTGAATGAGAATACTACTATGTCTGTTCAATTGGCTAGACTTAACGGGGCTTATTATCTAGCTGCTAATTCAGAAACATTTAGCCAATTGACTAGTACATCCGCCGATGGCGGAGAAGCGCTTGATGGCAACGTGCTACGCGCCGGCGACAAAGCAGTGCCTTCTAAGATCTTATGGGAGTCCGGACTTGATACTTTGGCAGTCGGCGGCACTGCAGCAAACCGTAGCTCTCTATTAGTTGGTAAGGATTTGTTAGACCGTGGATATTCGGTTGAGGCTGATTCTGATATTTTTACTAGACTCGGTGGTTTTGGCGCCCGCGGCGCAACATCTGCTCTATACTTCAGAAATGATTCTGTTGGAAATTTTGAATACGATCTAATTCTTACTTGGCGAAACGCAGCCGGCTCCTCTTCTAATTTAGATGGCTATGATAAGTATAGTTTCGGCGCTGTAGATAACTTGATATTATCGGAAAATGATTCGTCAGTCGACCCACTAACGCTTTCTGTAATTAAAGGCCCGCGCGGCTCTATTGGGATGCTGGCTTTTGAGATTGATGTAGACCTAAGAAGTAATACTTCTCGCGATCGACGCTATGTTACAAAAGGCAAAACAGCCGTTGCTGCAACCACGCTTTTCGGCAGCAGTACCGGGAAAACATATGATTACATTGACACGATGGTGTATGTGCAGGGCGACAATAGCGGCGCCACCCTGCAGATCCCAATCAGACTTATTAGAATGGTAAGCTAAATAAAGAATAAATTTGGAGATTTTTAATGGCAACAAGAAATTTTAAAAGCATCGGAGCAGATGATATAACGACTACAAGGACTCTGCTTCACGAAGCAATTCCGCTAACAGGCGCAATATATACTTATTCCGGTAGCGTATACGCCGACAGCAATGTTAAGAATTACGCCCACGGTATGTTTCAATCGGTATATGATTACCCGTATCTTAGCTCCTCTTCAAATCATATTTTTGATTTAACAGCGTGTTACACGGCGCAATCCGGCTTGTCAGCATCAGCAAACACTCAGAATTCTAAGAAGATTAATCAATATACGTTATTGGCACAATCTCTTTTAGGTTATACTGGCTCGCTAACAGATCCCGCGCGACAAGTAAGACAGTTTGAATCTGACTTAAACTTTGACACTGTTAACGAAATGCAAGAAGTTATGTTCCTTAACTTTGCTAGACTTCTAACAAAGGACGAGATTAAGAAAGGTTCATTTACAATCACTCTTGGAACAGGATCCTGGGGATCCCCATTTGGAGTCGCCGGCGGCAAGACAGTCACACTTACAGACAAATCAGCTTCCGCAGACGGCACTGGGATTGTTAACACTTCCGGCGGCGATATGGGACTTCTTTATTCCGCCACAAACAATAAGGTTAGTGGAGCCATTTTTTATCAGGCCGGCATCGTTGTTTTATCTGGCTCTGTATGGAGAGCGTCGTCGTCGGCAGGACGCTGTACAGCTGCGACCACGTTGGCTGATTTTTA
>CEUO01089368.1_pt1 | contig 17310 bp, 7 predicted proteins | sample 531391 | NCBI WGS metagenome assembly CEUO01 (sample SAMEA2622799, study PRJEB7988) | marine metagenome | isolation source: saline water (ENVO:00002010), including
GTATCTACAAGATTTTGCAATATATTTTTATAGTGTTTTTTAAAATCCATATACTGCTCTGCAGATTGCATACTATGGCCATGCTCAACTAAGGCTTGGAAATGCTCATCAGTCAAGTCTTTAAGTTCTAAATCTTCGCCATAAGAAAATAATTTTTCTTTTAGAATATTAACATCTTCTCCAGGATCAAATCCAAATAAATAATCATCCAAAGGCCCAGAAGGATTGTTTCTACCCATATGCCAACGATTTGGTAAGTATGGGAAATTAGGTAATTCTTCTACTTCTGGGAAATAATAATCCCAAGTATGACCTTCTTTTAATTCTAGAGTAGTATCTCCAGCCATTTGTTGATATTCCCATTCATCAATGTTACTATATTTAGGAAAATTATAAAATTTCATATCTTCAGAAAAAGACGAAGGTTTATATTCACTCTCTCCCATCTCAATAGTATGTGGCTTTAAATAGTTTTCTACCATAGGAGAGCCACCATATGTACCAGGATCTTCCTCTCCAAATCCTAATATATTCATTGCTAAATCCCAATTAGATGACTTTGGAGCTTGTGCATGTGGACTATGAAATGATGTTATAGCTTTATGTGCTATATTATCTACAAACTCTGTAATAGGACTATCAGGATATTCTTTATTTAAATATTCTATAGCTTTAATAGGCAATTCCAAATAGCTATCTTTAGTATCAGTTTCTGTTATTACATATCCTTCATCTGGATCCCATTCTATGCCCATTGCAGCTATTCTCCTTTAAATCCAGTAGTTACTGTTTCGATAGGTAGTCCTAAGTACTCCATAAATTCAGGAGTATTGGGCCTATTATTGTAAGACCTCATATTCTCCATATAATTACCTTCTGTATCTATAAATTTAATCATCTTTCCTGTTTTTATATACTCCCACAAACTAGGTTCTATAACGCTGTGAGCTTGATGTTCAAGAGTACCTTCAGCACCATAGCTTTCCTCAAATCTTGTATCATGAGCACTACCAGTTGATAACATATCATATAGTCCTTTTCCCCAATAAGAAGCTTGTTCGCCTATTTGACTTAATGTTTCGCTTATAGGTTGTCCTTGTATTTGAACGTGATGAGCTAGTTCTGGAATATACTTGCTACCAATATCTCCATATTTATACGATGGTGCTACTTGCATACCAGTTAATGGATTGTAATGAGTAGCCGCTCTATTTTCAAATGTTTCTGTAGTACCAATAGTTACATCAGGACTTCCAGCAGCTTTATGCAGTGTTGCTAATCTAACTAAATTTCTTACATCAAAGCTATCAGTTTCTTCTCTTTCAAGATCGTATACGGATTGTTGCTCTATCATATCAGAAATTCCATCATTAACAAACCAATTTCTATATTTCTCTTCTTCAACACCTGTTCCGTAAAAATTACCTTCATAATATTCAGGACTTTCAGGGTCAATATAATAACCAGGAGCCCACGGAATTACATCTGCTCTGTCTTCATAACCTATTCTTTCAGTTACAATATTAGTTATATCTTCTATAGGTAAATTTCTTTGTGGATGAGGTATCTCTAATACATCCATTATCTGATCTTTAGATTGATCTCTAATAATTTCTTGACCTGCCTTATCAGGACCTAAAATTCTATCAATAAATGATCCTGTATATTCTTCGAATCCATTAGCCATTAACAACCATCTCCAGTACTTGAATCCTCATGTAATGCTTTTTCTCTAATACGCTGTTTTAAATCTAATGTACTTTCACGCTTATTACTCACCTCATTAAATACATTTTTAATTACAGGTGTTTCTCTAAATGTTAATACATTTTTATTTAAAGCTTCTCCTAACATTAAATATCCTTCACCTCTTCTAGCATTATTCCAATCAGACCATCCTGAAATTTTAGGATGCTCACCACCTCTATAATGTATAGGTATATATCCTCTTGGCATGACATGATGTTGAGCAGATTCTTTCATAGATGCTGCAGCACTTGGATCTCTAAGGAAACCATATGTATAGCTATTGTCAACACCAAATATAGACTGCATTATAGGATTTAAATCGTATTGCATTGTTTTTTCATTAGAACTTGCATCACTTCTATTTTGTTTAAAGTCTATAAAAGGTGCTGGATTTTCATATAACTCTCTTAAACTTGTATCATACATTTGTCTATAAGTAAGTCCATCTTTACCATCTACTTTGTTATTATGTAAGAAATCAAACCAATCTGTATATTGAGAACCAATTAAATCAAAGAACATTTTCTTTTTAAATTTACCCATATCCATTTCATCTGCACCAGCTATAAATCTTAATCCTAATTTAATATAGCTCATATCTCTTTCACTATACGCTTGACTTAATTTACCATTAAATACTGTAAATTCTCCTAATTTTGGAGTTGGAGCCATAACTTTCCATAAAAATAACTCACCTAAACCAGGTTGAAATTCATTCCATTTTCTGTATTGATGAGTCAATTCATTCATTTGAGTATTCATTATTCTAGTTTCATTATACCAAGGCTCAAATTTATCTTTTCTATTTTTATCAGCAAAGAAATTAGACCACATCTTTTTATAGTTATTCTTAAATTCATATACAGCATTTTGAAATTCCATAGCAGATTGACCTGCATTGATAGATGGATCTACAAATATATCCCTATATTTACCTAATATCTCTCCAAATATAAATACATCTCTATATTCAGCATCATTTATAGCTCTATATTTAACAGGCTGTAAAGAGGCTAGTTTAGCTATAGCCTTAGGATTTTGATTAATCCACTTCTTAGCTTCTAATTGATTGGAAAATTGTCTATGCTTGTTAAATTTAGGATTGTTTAATATCTCGCTTATTATACGCTTACCAGCTGCTCCTTGAACATATCTAATAACATCTTCATTTAATGATAAAGACTTTTCTAATTCTATACGCTCAGCATTAATAGATGCTATATCATTCATTATAGCTTCAGCCATATTAACATGACCATCCTTTAAAGCATTTCTATGTGCAGCTCTTTGTTTATTTTCTTTATATCTTAGATAGTTAATAAATCTTAATGACTTAGAATCTTTTCTCAAATCATTAGCTAACTTATTAAATACTTCTTGTCTTGCTACACCATCACCATCTGCATGAAGTAATTGTTCATAAAAGTTTTCAAATCTTGCTAAGTCTTGTCCAAATAACTGCTTTGGAGAATCTTGTGTTAATCTATCTCTAAATGCTGTAGCAGCCATCATTCTTTCAAATGGTAATTTCTTTTGAGGATTCTTTAATTTGCCACTCTCAACTGTAGAAGCATTTAATCCAAAGTCACCTATAACATTATTTAACTCATATTTAGTTCCAGGTTTTTCAAATATAGTTTTTATTTGATTTCTAGCATCAGAGTCAAATGGCAACTTTCTTAACAGCCTTTGGTATATTCTTTTGTTCAGTCCATTCATAGCATTATTATAAGATTGTATGCCTGTTAATAAGTCATCATATCTTACAGATCTAGGTTGTCCTGACTCATATAGATTAGATCCATACTGCAATAGCGATCTATATGGTTGTAATAATTCTTTTACTATATGTTGCTCCGCTTCGCTTAAATTAGACTCTGTTTTTGACGGATCTATATCCTCCCATTTTTTATTTTTCTTATCATAAACCTGCCTTTTAAATAGACCATCATATCTCGCACCTGCATCTCCAAATAAAAATCTATTTATCCATCCACCGCTTATTTCTGATTCGCTAGCATAAAGTTTATTATTATATCCATTGTGCGAATCTATAATTCTTTGAATATCTTCAGCTAATAACTGTCTATTAATATCCATACGATCATGATCAAAAACAATTCTTTGATCGTTATCCATAGCTCTTTCGCCATATTTTTTAAGATTAATAACTAATCCCTTGTCTTGAGTATTTGAATTGTATTCAGATAAGAATTGGACTAATCTCTGAGCCTTAACAACTTGACCTCTCATTTTTTCTGCATGAGCAACATCTCCAGATAGTTTTCTCATTGAGTTAGCATCTAGCCAATCGTATTTATTATCTAAAGAATGTCTAGTATCCATTGGTTCCTCAGATACTATCCCTACTTTACCTGAGTTTTTATTCCATTTAGCTAATACATCACTTGGAGTATCCCACCAATAGTTTATTTTATCTATATCAAAGTCAGCCTCAGCCCTAGCAAAAGCATCATAAGCATTTAGTCTTGCTTGATTACCATCTTTATTTTTAATAAATCCTTTTAAACCTACTATTATTTTATCGCTAGGTCTAGTACTAGGAGTTCTATGGAATACCAAAGCTATTTCATAATTTGATTTGTTTAGCTTATTAAATTCTGTAATAACATCATATACTTTGTGCAATGGAGTATTATCTGGCAATGACTTTATATTTAATACATTTTCAATAGCCTGTTTCATTTTAGGTCTATTCATTAATTGCTTGTACGATATAAGATTATCTCTTTCTCCAGCATTATGCTTAATTAAATTTAATCTTTCAATAGGTACCTTTTTATTTCTATTTGCACCTGCAATTTCAGCCTGTCCATACGTATATAGCTCTCTAACGCCATTTTTTACAGTAAAGGTAGTATTCCTTAGGTCTTGATAGTTTTGACCTAAAAATGGACTCATTACGCTTTGACTACCATGCTCTGTATGTAGTTGTAACAATCCATTATCTATAAATTTAGATTTAAATGAGTTTTTAAATGCAGGCAACACTCCTGTAAAATGTATTGGAGATCCTCCATTAGAAGTGTTTAGCCAATAGTTCATTACAGACATAGACATATTATCACCAGTCCCTGCATCTGTTATTCTTCTAGCAAATGCAACTCCACCCATTGAATTTTGCACATCTAAAAATCTATTAGGAGCAGCAGCCTCGTTTAATCTTTCTATATTAGGAGCTATTATCCAATCATAAAAAGAGCTTGATAGGTTTGCATCTAATTCATTAGCCATTTGATATGATACAGTACCTTTATGCTCTGCTTGTACAGGAGCTCCAATATTAACATCTTTCCATGGTATATTAACTATATGATCAGATTCTTTTATAGCCATTCCTTTTAATGTTTTCATATCTATATTTTCAACATTGATAGGAGTAATATTAGGATTTTTCATTTTAGCTGCTGAATCCATTATTATAGCATGAGTGTTAGGATTGCTTTTAAAGAATCCTTCAAATCTAGAATCAGGCAATATAGCTGTCTTACCTAATAATAAAGCATCACCTGTACTGCTAATAATAGGCTTTATACCACCTATTTGACCTAAACTATTATAACCTGCTATAGTCTGTAAAGCTTTAAACCATCTAGGAGACATAAGCATAACAGAATCAGCTATAGATGCATCTCCTCTAGTACCACCATCAGTTGTAGTTATCTTACTGTCGCCAAAATTACTTCCTATAATAGTATCTCTATCTTTAGGATCAAGCTTACCTGCACTATTTTCTTTATTTATTTGCTCTAATACTCCTTGCAACGTAGAAAACAATTTACTATTACTACCTTCGTCAGCTATTATAACAGCATTTATACCTTTATTCTTTTGAAGAGTTTTCATATCAGATAACTCTTTTTTAGGAATTAAGTTATTTTTAGAGTGAATACTTATTGTTCTATTTACATGGGTATCAGATAATTCTTTATGACTTATATTAGCCATTAATCTTAGTCGTTTACTAAACTTACCTATAGCTGCAGAAGATTCTTTAGTTCCTATTCCATGAGTTTCAGCTAAATGATCCCACCATGTTTTTCCAAGCATCTTATCTAGCCACATAACTGTAAACATATTTTCTACAGCTATACTATCACCCATACCATCTGAGTATTTATATTCTCTACCTATTACTTTACCATCTGCATCTAATACTTCTTCTGTTTTTAATTCATAGTTTTCTTTAAGAGTTTTAAATACTTTATTATATTTAGCAGCAGAGTATTTACCCTTTCTATTTTTTATAAATTTTTCAAATTTTGAAGATATATCTACCGCATCAGATTTTGGTATAGCTAGTCCCCATCCATAATCACCAATATTGATAAATATATGAGGTTCTAATTGCTCTGTTTTTATAACAGACTCTCCAGCATTAGATTTAGAATTTATTTCTTGTGTAGATTTAGCTTCATAAAGCCTATTTACCATCCTAGCAAAAGCTTTAGCATCTATTCTAGAATCTACAGTCCCATATCCCATTTCAACTCGTCTATTAACTAATGAAAATTTACCTGGAGCTCCTAATAATTCATCTGCAAATCTAAACATAGGATTATCTGTAGCTGTATTATCGTAATCAGCATGAACACCTGCTCTATCTACAACAACTAATTTTTTTACACCTCTAGTTTCTCCAGATGTAAGCATTAATCTTACAATATCATCTACATATTGCATTTTCTCTGCATCTTTCATATTTTCATATCTTACTAAATCAGTTTCTCCGTCTCTTTTAATAGCAATTTCAGGTTTTAATGCTTCGGCTGGATTAGATTGATTCTTTAAAACATCTATTAATGTTTCTTTAGTATCTGCTAAATGATACTTGCCTATAAAAGATTGAGGTGTTACTGAATGACTAACATCAGATGCAAAGAATGGATCTTCCATTAACTCTCTAACTTTTTGATCTAACAACTCACTTCTTAAATTTCCTGGTATATATTGCTCTAAATCTCTCAACGCTTGATTTAATACATCTTTAGACTTGTCAAAATCTAAATTGAATTGTTTGTTGAAAGCATCATATACAGGATTAAATTTTCCTTCTGCGTCTTTATGACCATATTTACTTAATATAGCTACAATTTTAGCTGTATCTGCATGTCTATTCCAGAAGCTATTTCTAATTGTAGATAAGAAATCCTTAGATTCTTTGCTTAAACCTTCATGATATATTTTATCTACAGTCTCCATTAACTCAGAATGTCTAAGTTTCATTTGTTGAGAATCTACCATTTCTAATTTTAATAGTATATCACTCATAGTAAGCAAATCAGCTTCAGCTACAACATCTCTAATTTTTACAAATCCCTTATTCTTTATAGGATCTAATATATAAGGGGATAAATGTTCTTTATATTTACCATGTAAATCTTTTATAAGAGCTGTAGGAGTAATGTTTTGAGCCTCAGAAATATTAAGTATATTTCCTAACATAGATTCAAGCATTTCTTGTGTCTTGACATCTGTCTTGTCAAACATATTCTTAACTAACTCACTATCTAACACAAAGCCCTTTGCTGTATTAGTAAGTTTAAAGTCCATTAATTTTTTCATAAACTCTGGATTAGCCATCATTCCATTAAGAGTATCTATTTGTCTAATTATATTAATAGCTTCTAGATTTTCATTAATTATACCTGACTGTATCAATGAGTTCATTTTAGCTCTATCTTGACCAGTAAATGGTTTTCCATCATTTCTAGTAGCACCTGATAGTTTTTGATCTAATACATATCCTCTAAAGTTATTAACATAAGTATTAAGATCTTCTCCAGTAAAGGTAAATCCACCCATTCCATTTTGAATAAATAGCTGTCTTAATCTTTTAATATCATTATAAGATATATTTTTAGGCTTAACATTTCCAAACCCAGGAGGAGTAGTATATTTTGTAGTTGCAGGTAATATTTTTAATATAGTATCTGCAAATTGTTGCATAGCTCCTAAATCTGCTGGAATTTCTTTACCTCCAGGAGTAACTATAACCTTATGATTTAATCCTAGACTAGCTTCGTCTGTAAATAATTTTGCTATTAAATTATCTACTTCTAAATTATCAGAAAGACCTGTTACTTTATCTTTTGCCCATTGATTTGATTCATTTCTTAAATCTCTTAATCTAGAATAAGAATCCCTAACACTTTTAGCTAACATATTTCCATTCAATACTTCTGCTATAAATGCATCTCCTATTTTTGGAGCATCTTCAGGAAAAACAGACTCGCCTTTAAATATAATTTCATGTAAAGAGCTTTCAAGCCTATCCATAGTTTCTTTGATTTTATTTTGATTGTCTTTACTAGTGTCAATCTTATGACCTACTTGTGGATTTCTAGACTTACTAACTTTAATTAAACCATACCTTTCAAGCAAATCCCTAACAGCTTGCATTTTATATATAGCGTCTTTAGATGCTTGATTTAATTCACCTATATTAGTAATGTTTAATCTAGCTACTGCCATATCAGCCCTATCTATAGGCAATTTTGCAGGATCTAACACTTGATACATATCAGAAATTACATCTTTATATAGCTCTAATACTTGATTGGTCCTATTTTCATTAGCTTTAATCATAACATCTTCTACATCTGATACTGTAAATATACCTTTATTATCTTTTGTAGAATCTAATGATATTTTCTGTAAGGATTTTTCTATAGCTGTTATTTGCTTAGATGTTAATTCATCTACTTCTCTCATCCTTTTGCCTGAATTTGGATGAACATAAAAAGATGATATAGCATTCAAATAATCATAAAGCTCATGATCAGCCCTATTAGCAGGATTTTTAGGTTTTCTTTTTCTTTCTGCCGAATCAACTACGACTCCTTGCTTTTCTAATGTATTGAATATAGTTTCAACATCTGGAGTTTTATCAACACCTATAAACTTTCCTTTTAATTCTTGTTCCTGTATTAACCTTTCAAGTATTAAACTTTCAGGTTTTGCACCTAATATATTTAAATACTCCATAGACTTTTTAAAGTCTTCATTATAAACAAATGGTCTTTCTGTAGTTTTCCATGTAGTTGCTTTGCCAGCTTCATCAAAATACTCTAAAGTTCTTCCACGTTTAGTCATCCATGCGCCTACGGCTATATTAAACACTTTATCTTCTAATGGAACATGTTCATCAAATAATATTTCATGATTGAATGCTAAAGAACCTGCAAACATTCTAGGTATAGATCCATATAGATCTTCTCCAGCCTGTTTCATAAAGTCAGGCCACCAATTTCTTAAAAAGTTCTTTTCTATTTGATGCATAGCTCTAGCTAATTTTTCAGCTCCTTCAGCAGTAGAGACTAGATTTTTAATTTGACTTGCACTTGTTATAGCATCTATACCAGGAAGTTTTTGTGCCATAATATTTGAGAACATAGACTTATCTCTAGCCCACATAGCCAATACAGATTTACCTAATAACTCTCTAGCTTCTGGAGAGCTATAATCATTGTCTAAGAATCTTCCTGCTGTTTTATTCATTCTACCTGTAAGCTTAGCTAGTCCAGTTCTAAATATAGGCATGTCAGCACCACCAGGAATCATTCTTATAAAGCCTAAAGCTCCACCTAATGTCAATGCATGAGCTAATGTACCAGGAATATCAGGATCTCTAAACTCATCTATGCTATTCATAAGTTCCATTGGAGTTTCTACAGCTGCAAATACTAATGCCTCTTCTAATGCATGAGAACCTAAATTAGCTATTTTACCAGCCTGTTGACTTCCACCTAGCATTATAGCTAATCTTTGCTGTAAGTTCCATACAGGCATAGTATAGCCCTCTCCTATACCCATTCCTGTCCTAACTATATCTTCTATCTTGTCTATTGTGCCAGTAGTAGGATTAATCCCAGATTTCTTTAATTGTTCTCTTATAGTAGGTCTTATATTTTTATCTAAAGACTTAACAAATGTATCTCTAACAGCTTTATTATCTAACTTATGGCCATAGTCATTTAATGTATCCATAAATGGCTTCCATATAGCATCTTGTTCTGTTTTAGATAGATTCTTATATTTAGTCCTATTTAAAGCAGAGGCGGCATTTTTAACCATCTTTTCACCAGCTGCTTTAGTACCGTATCTACTGAGGCCTTTAACACCCATACCTATAGCACCTTTAGCTAATCCCATAGGAGGTATGAATCCAGCTAGTCCACCAAGTCCAGCTCCAACTCTACCAGCAAATGTAGTTGGTCCACCACCTGTTATTAGATTTTCAAAATAATCATTATAATCTAAAGCACCTACACCTCCAAATGTACCGACATCAACGGCTTCCCATAATAAATTACCTACGAAATCCCAAGCTGCGTTTTCTTGCTCCATAGGTTCAGGTAATGGATCTTCTAATGTAGCAGGTTGATAGCCAGTATCAGCCATTCTACCAACCATTTGATTTTTATATGGAAGATAAGATTTAGGTTGTTGCTCTAGTTGAAATCTTTCTATATATCTATCCATTTCATCATTAGTCATGCTAATACCTCTAGCAGCTAATTCTGTTCTGAATTTTTCTCTATTAAAAAATTTATCCATTATATTCTTTCATATTATTAATACATTCTTCCAGACTTAAATCCACCTCTATAATATTCCATTTCTTCTTTTTTCTTGGCTTGAGCTTCTAAGTATTGATTTCTAAGAATTTCATAGTCTTGGCCTGTTTCTCTTGCTATAACCTTTAATGATCGTAATGTTTCTTCATGACTTAATTGAGACATATGTCTTTTTTTCCATTGAGCCATTTTAGCTTTTTCTCTTCTTAATCCTCTTATTGCTTTGCCATATTCAGGTATCATTTCTTTATTTGGAACATTTTCAAATTGATCTATAATTCCTTGGTGTTTATCAATAGCATTTTGAATTTGTACCATATCTTGTGAAAGCTGTTGAGAAGTAAATCTTGACACATCTAATGAATCTAGACTATCAATTTTATCAAAATCTGTACCTGAAGCAGCTAATGCAGCTAATGATATATCTATTTCCTGTTGCTCTTCTACACTTAAATTTAACAAGTTGTCAGTATTAATTTCAATAGGATATCCTTGAGCAGTAATTCTTTCTGCATCTTCCATATCTAAATTCAATCTAGTAGTTTCTAATTCTCCATGTTTTTGTACTATAGCTAATGTTCTTGATAGTACATCATATCCAGCAGCATAAACTCCCATATCTTTAAACCCTCTAAATTTAGCATCTAATTTTTTATATTCTAATCTAGTAGGATCATTTACAGGTAAGCTATTTACAAGAGCATTTACGTCTGGAGTTCCATCAGGCTTTAACATTCCTCTATCTTCAGCCATTTTTTCAAATTGCCCTTGATATTCTCTGAGCTCTAAGTAAACTTCAAAAGCTTTAGAGCTTAATTTAGTCAGGTATTGAGATGCATCTACTCCTATTGATTTAGCAGCTACTACTCCATTTATAAATTCTTCCATTTCATTAGCGACAGAAGGATGGTTTTTAATAAAAGCTTCTTTAACTTCCAATGCATCTTCAGCATCTAATGATTGTAAAGCTTGCATAGAATATTGCATTCCATCTGCTTTTAAATTAAATCCTGATATAACACCTACAGATATGGTTTTAAACATATCTGCAAACTGTTTATCTGCTGCATCTAAGTGTCCTCTAGCTACATCAAATATGCCTTTTTGTATTTCAATATTAGCTTTTTGAATTTCTAAATTTTGCAAAGCATTTTGCTGATCAAAATTAGACAATGTTTTTGCTTGTTCTAGAGTTCTTAATCCTCCCATTACAGCTCTTCTATAATTTTTATCTTTTAACTTGTCATATTCTTCTGGACTTATTTTACTCAATACTTGCTCAAACTCTCCAGTACCTTTTAGTATTATATTGCCGTCTTCGTCTGTTTCTTCAGTTATTCCACCTTGAAGTAAATAGTTATTCCAAATCTCTTCTTTTGCAGCAGGAATTATCGCTCCAAATTGCTTTTCAAGTTGAGCTCCATATCTTTTACCTTCTTCTATTTGAGCTGTTAGCTGTAGCATTTTATTAGTATTAGCTAGTATTATTTTATTCTCTTGTTCTAATTGAGCTGTATTACCTTGTATTAATTCTGCACCAGGCGTAGTCTTATCTAAGTCTGGCATATATCCTGCTTTAGCCAAACTATCAGCCCATGCGTCTTGCCTAGCCTTATTTTGCATATACAGCTGAGCTGTTAACTGAAATTGTCTATCTCTTTCTCTTTCTTTAGATTCTAATTCTGCCATTCTAAATTGAGCTTCAGTTGTATAAGCAGTAGACATAGCACTTGTTGCTAAAGCTGCTAAATCTAATAATGTTGTATCTGGAGTATTTTTCTTTGCCATAATATTATATCCTTTTAAATATAGTCTTCTATAAAAGCATCAAATGCAAGTGCATCATCACCTTCATATCCTTCACCTGTTGCAGCCATAAAAGAGCTAAATAATGCAGCTCTTTCTTTTTTTAATTTAGATTCAATTTTTCTTCTTTCTTGTTCTTCTTGAAATACAAGCTTTTCTTTAGCTGTTCCATATTGAGCTTCTAAATCTAATAAACCTGATTTCATTTCTGACTTTCCAACATTAGTAGTTGCCATGCCAGTCTTACCTTCTATATTTCTATATTGATCAAAAACACTTTCTACGCTTTCTTGAGCAACATCAACAAGTTCTTCTTCTTTATATGCAAATTCTTGTTCAAGTTCTCCACCTTCACCTAATACTCTTTCAGCTTCATAAGCAATTTGAGCAGTACCTGATTCTAAGTTTTTCTCAGCTTGAGCTACTAAAGATGCCTGCTTTCTATCTTCTTCTCTACCTGATGCTGTAGATATACTAAAGCTTTTAGTAAAATCAGGCATACCAACTCCAGTACCAGGCCATCCTATATGTATTCCAGTCGCATTAGAAAGCCAGCTATATTGAGTTAATCCACTTTTATCATTTTTATCTCCACTACCTACAGCTTTTACAGCTGCTTCTCCTAATTCTCCATAGTTATCTAATAAAAACGATTCATATAAATCTAAATGAACTAGTTCTTTCTTTCCATTTCCGTCATCAATTTCCCCAATTTCAGTATCGAATCCTTCTCCCATATTTGCTAATTTTTGTTTATTATGCATTATCGCTCCTTAATCTACAAACATATCTAGTAGGCCAACAGCTCCTGCTGCTATTCCAGTGAATAATGAATGAGGTCCAGGGATCATTGATGCAGTAGCTAGTCCTGTTTTAATAGTGCCTAGAGTCTTATCAGCTTTAGTTTTCTTATCCCAATTAGTAGCTAAATCCCATGCGCTTAATCCTGCTCCAACTCCAGCTGCTACATTTCCCCAAGTTGCTCCTCCAGCTCCTGCTTCTCCAACATCAGTTACTGCTCCTTCTCCAACAGCAGTAGATATGCTTCTAGTAGTTTCCTTTCCTGGCATTACAGGTTGTCCAACTTTGGTTTTTCCAGCTTCAAATATATTCTTCCCTTTATCGGTAATATTTCTAAATGATTCTCCGACTTGCCCTCTAATAGTTTCAGGCCCTTGTATATCAGTAAATGTCCCTGCTTTTATTTGTTGTGCACCAAATTCTGTAGGTTGGACTTTTCCACCTGGAGTAAAGAATGGTTTTTTTAAGAAACTAGCATCTCTGTATTCAGGTGACATTTCGTAAATATTTTGACCATCTATTTTTGCACCCATCAATTCTTTAGTCTTGATAAGATTTGAAGTTTGATATGCTTGTAATAAATTTTTACCAATCAATTCTGCAGACTGCCTATTTCTTAATTGTCTCATAGTTTTTTCTTCTTCAAGATCTCGTAATTTCTGTTGTATTCCTTGGAATTTAACTTGAGTCATTGGATCTACATATATCTCTGCCATATCTTATTCCTATTCCTTTATTAATTTGTGCGTTCTAAGTACTTTTAATATTTCTTCTATTTTAGCTATAACAGATGCCATATCATCTTTTACGCTAGATGTAGTATCGTTACATATATTAGAAACTGATCCGCCAGTGTTATCAGTTAAACTTGTTATAGATTCTTGAGTTGATAACTTATCAATAGCATTTACATCAAGCTCTCTTATATATGCAAGTTTATATAATACATTTTTATATTTTATATATTCAAATAAACCATCATTAGTCAATCTAATTGATTTTGAACCTTCAAATAAATCATCTAACCTAGGAACTCCTGTAGTTACAGCAGCCCTTTCGGCTTTTTTAGCCATATCAACTCTTTGATCTTTTTTAATTCTTAGTTTCATATTACTTTATACTTTTCAATCTATATACTATTGATATATCATTAATTTCAAAATCAGCACTAGTAGTTCCTGAAAATAATAATTGAAAGCTATATATATTATTTATACTTAATACAGGCTTTAATTCTGCCGTTACCCATCCAGCCCCATCTCCTTCTCCATCTACATGAAGTAATGGATGATCAGCACCACCTGATGGATTAGCATTCGTAGAACTACCATCAGAATTAGTGCCAAGAAAATGATTATCACCTAATAATGTAGATGGTGGTTTTCCATTTGTTCCATAAAGAACATCTATTGCAGTTCCTTGGCCTCTATATGTTACATATATTTTATATATTTTCTTTCTAACTCCTGGGTACCCAAAATCAAAGTCTTTAGTTATTACTTTAAAATTAGTAGTTGCCGCAGGAGATGTATTAAATTTATAAAAATCTACATTAGTACTGTTCATACGAGCCCAAATTAAATCATTATTTTTATCTATAGCAAAGTTTGTATGGTGACCATCATCTTCTAATATTGAATTTCCAAAAGTCCATGCTTGTAATGTCATGTCATACATATATATATCGCCTGTATCGCTACCTCCAGAGCAATCCCTAGAAATAACAATCATTTTTAATTTAGGAACATAACCTACTAAACTATTTTCTGTATAGAATGATGTCCAGTCAGATGCACTTATAAGCCTAATACCATTTTTAACAAACAAATCGTTAATTTGCTGTCCATCATAAAGATAAACTCCACTACTATTACACCAAACTATTCCACCAGGTATTTTAAATACAGCATTTTGATGAGCAACTCCACGATCATGTATAGTTTCTTCTAAAAATTCTATTTCTTGGGATATATTTATAATATGTAGCTTATGCCTTTTGAACTGAAGTATTCTATCCCCATATTCTTCAAGCTTTATTATTTCATCACCATCTTCTATAGAAACTTCCATTAAATATTCTTTGCTAAATGTATCAAATTTATTTGCAGGAGTTTTAATCATTGCATCTGATCTTACTACTGTAGAGCCATCTTCTTCTTTTATTGTTAAATTAGCCGCATATGTTTTTCTTTTTGCAACTACTGCTGTTTGATATTTGCAATATAAACTTGTAGTTTCTTGAGGCAATCCAGATAAAGTTTCATATGTATACAATTTAGGAGGATCAATCCAATTAAATGCTGCTAGTGATTGTTGATGAGCATTATCAGAAGAAAAATTTCTCCAATGTGCATAAGAAGACTCAGTAGAAAGTATATGAGGAGACTTACTAGCTCCATAATAAAAATCAACATAGGCTAAGAAATACCAAGTAGAATCTTCTCCATCTTTTTCTCTCCAATATATATTATTTCCTGTTATTCTATTATCTATATGATAAGCACTATTAGAGTTATTTAAAGCTAATATATTAAAATTTAATCTATATAATTGTTGTCCTGTACTGCTTGGAGTATTTTCAATTTCTTTAAGGCTAAAATTATCAAAACTTGCTGTAAATGCAGCACTAGTAGCTGCATGAACAATAATCTTTGTATCTGTAGAGGCATAAGTAAAATCTATAGTTCCTGTAGTATTTGTTGTTCCTGCATAAGTATTAATATGATCTGTTAATCCAAAAGAATCATTACCAATTCCAACAGACAAAGTTCCAATTGTATGTGAACTTACATTTATATCGTAAGTCAATCTATATCTACTACCTACTATCATAGCTCTATATGTAAGATCGGTGCTATTAACATTAAAATAGTCTTCATCTAAAGTGCAATACTTAGTATTAGAAACATCAAAAGCAGAAGTTACAGTTAAATTTCCTCCAGATGTACTAAAAGAATTAAATGCATTAGAACCAGCGCCATTAGCCCAATTATCTCCTCCAGAAAATTCTCTATTTGCACTAGCAATTATTTGTTCATATGGAGCAACAAAAGTATATAAAGGACTTTCTTGATTATAATCATATATATTACTTTTAGCAAATTCTATAGTAGCTTGTGGCCATGTTCCAGCATTAGCAGTATTAAATAAAGGTCTAATATCTAAAGAAGCAGGATGACCATTTGTTGAAGTATCTCCTGTAGTAGGAGCTTTTATTTCTTGATCTGTAGACCACCAATTATGATGAGAATATTCTCTATCATATAGTTGGTCTGAACGCCCTATATATTGAAATCTATTTCTAATAATATATCCATACCATTGATTTGAAGAATTAGTTCCATTAGAATGATTACCATCTCCTATTCTTATATTTCCATCTGCCATATAAAATACAGGAGTCCATCCAGGGTTAATAGCAGTAAGAGCGCTTGGACTTACATCTACATCTGGATCTCCCCAAATATTTTGACCATATGAATATATATGTAATTCAGCATCTCCACTAGTAGGATCATCAGCTAAAGCTAAATAATTATCACCAGTTGAATTTGCAAAAGATGTAACTGTTAATGATATATTGTCAATTTTAAAATTTAAAGTACCACTTGAAGTTCCTCCCTGATCTGCAAGTAAATGAAGTTTAAATTTATGATTAGTAGTGTCATCTGCCGCATCAGCTGCTAAGGTTATTTCTTTTTCAATAACTTCTGATTTAAAATTAGTTACATCAGCTTCGAAATCCCATATAGTAGTATCTGACGCTACAAAACCATCAGCTGCAAGTAATTTCAATTCATGATAAGTACTTTTATCAGTGACAGTAAGTTGAAATCTTAATAAATATTTACCACCATTTATAACATTTGTAGAGCCATCATCTGCAGTTGTCATGTTACCTACAGTTTGCTCAAAATAACCATTGTCTGGACTGTTGTCATTATAATGCATACATGCAGCTGATATGGATGTAGTAATTTGAGTAAAATTATCCACAGACCAGTTGTCAGATGAAAGAAAATCACCATCTGAAAGCAATTCTACACTATCTTGCTGAGCATACAATCTATCATGCCTAAATGGAAATATTCCATATCCAGGAACTATTGTAAGCGCAGTAGTAGAAGGAGTAGATATATCAGTATTTCCATATCCAGGTCTCATTTTTCCTACAAAGTCAATACCTACATCTATAGCTTCTGAAAGTTCATTATCAGCTATATCTCTAGGATCTGAATTATTATTCAACCCACCATGAAATTGATCTATTTTAAATATTTGCTTTGGCATTCTTTCTTTCTTTTAAAATTATACTGGATGGAGTGTATTTAGCAATGATAGACCCACACGAAAC
>CEUO01036513.1_pt1 | contig 17268 bp, 14 predicted proteins | sample 531391 | NCBI WGS metagenome assembly CEUO01 (sample SAMEA2622799, study PRJEB7988) | marine metagenome | isolation source: saline water (ENVO:00002010), including
CCAGAGGATTACGAACCAGTTGTTTTAGCAAAGAGAAAATGGTTTGTCCCCTATTGGGACTTAAGCACAGAGCTTGGTAGTTCTGTAGACGATTTAAGAAACCCAGACCATATGTGTGATTGCAGGAAGCCAATGGATGAAAGAGAGCATATTGACATTTTAACTTACGATAAGATCACAGAGGGGTTGTTGTAATGGCTACTGTAACAAAAACTATAGGAACCAGCAGTAGAGATTACTCTACTATTTCTGCATGGGAGGCAGATTTATCTGATGCCTCTATATACTCAAATGGCGATGATGCTGTTGGAGAAATGTATGCAGATTCTACATTCACAGGAGCTACTACAACTATAGATGGAGGAACTAGTATTGGAGGTAGCTCTGGACAAGACCTCAACTCTGTTAAATTAACTGTTGCTGCTGCAAGTAGGCATGATGGTACTGCCGAAAGCGGAGCATTATTAAAACCAACGTCCGCTTCTGGACACAACGTAGGTATTATTAAAATAGCAAGAGATGACTTTACCATTGAATGGCTAGACATCAGCATGGATAGCCTAGACTCTACAAATACCAATAAGGCTATAAACATTGCTACAGGAGCAGGAAACTGCACCATAAGAAACATGCTAATACACGACAAGGGTGGTAATCCCGGTAGCACTGGCCCCGCAGTCATTGCCAGCGGACTGTCTTTGACTACCTCAGAAAACTGGTATTTTCTTAACAATATTATTTATAGCATAATAGAAACTAATAACGACAGCACAGCAGGTATAAATATAAGATCATTTAAAGGAAATCTTTACATCTATAATAATACAATATACAAATTAAAGTCTAACGGAGGGAGTAAAGACGCTGTTGCAATAAGGTTTGGAGATGGCACTCACATTCAAGCAAATATAAAAAACAATATCGTTGCCGGTTTAGATGAAGGCGACGTGGCCGCTGCCTATTGGATGGATGAGATTCCAAATTCAAACAGAGTATTAAACTCAGCCACCAACCTTTCAGACGATACTACTGACGCCTCATATAATGCCGAGGACTTTGATGTTAATAAGAATGACTCAACAGCGTTAATAAATAAAACTTTATCCGACATATCTTTTGTGTCTACTAGTGCTGGCTCAGAAGATTTGCACATCACCGCAGATTCTGTTTGTGTCGATGCTGGAACAGATTTAGGAACCGCTGGAGGCGTACAAACCGACATTAACGGTAGAGACAGAGACTCGCAAGGAGACACTTGGGATATTGGAGCGCATGAGTTTGTAGCAGACTCCACTACTACGGGCGCTGCATTTATGATGTTTGTCGATTAGATGTCGGTGTATAATATATAGTACAATTTTTGAAGGAGATACAATGCTTGGTTATGCAGCAATTAGTGAAATGCCTTTGTCGGCATTTACCGATCCTTTCGTTTTAGACTTGACTGGATCAAAAACTCTGTCTTGGACTTTAGACTCCAGAACTGCATCTTGGATACTCTCAGCCAGAGGAACAGGGTGGAATATATCGTCAAGACCAACTAATTGGACTATATAGAAGTTCAAACGGTGTATTCTTTATTAGATTAATTATTTTTTTATGGGAATACTTACATGTATAGTGAAGAAACCAGCGTAACAGCCCCAGAAGTACTGGTTAAACAGCCCGGAGAGACTAGGCAGTTTTCTATGGACTTTGCTAGTCTTTTAGACACTGGCGAGACCATCTCGACTGCATCAGTTTCAGGAGATCCTAGCGGGTTGACTCTGGGCACGCCCAGTATATCCGGAACCAAGGTTCTGTTTAATATCATAGGTGGTACACACGCTATTCGGTATAGGCTTCAGGTCACTATTACAACGAGTGCATCAGCCACCTTAGTTGGTGACGGTATTCTTAGAGTTAAAGATAAGTAGGGAGATCACTATGGCTTGGCAAGATACGATGGTAATAATGCTCAGAGTTGTCATTGACGACATGGGCAGTAATCCTACCTATTCAGATTCTAGACTAGAAGAGATACTAGTAGTTTCTGCCAAATTAACCAAAAAAGATGTAGACTTTGCAAATGATTACACAATAGGAGTTACAGACTCAACGATCACACCCGACCCAGTTTCAAGCTCAGATAACGCATTCGTTAATCTGGTCACACTAAAAGCTGCTTGTCTGGTTGCAAACTCAGAATTCAAGACGGAAGCAAATAATGCAATAAGTGTTAGGGATGGCTCTGCTGCTATAGATAAAAGAGGTGTTGCGGCAGCTAAGAAAGACTGGAGAGACAGTATATGCAGCGACTACGAACGCGCTGAGAGAGAATACAAACTTGGCAATAGTAATGCAGGGGCTTCTATAATTGGGCCATACAACCTACAGTCACATGGAAGTTCTAGTAGCATCAGAAACAGACCAACCCTTTAAAGGAGAAAAAAAATGGCTATCGTAGCAAACGCAAATGGCACAACAGAAAGAAATGGCACAGTAGTTACCACCTGCCTTCCTAATGGACAGTATAAAACTGACAACGATGGAGATCAGGGAAATGGCCAAACGCCAGATCACAGTAGAGATGTAGCAATCAACGACATTGCTGCTATCAATACTAGATGGGATGCTAGATTTGACGACCCAACATATTATAGTGCGTAAGGAATAAAGCATGGCAGGAATTGACAAAGCAATATCAGCTAACGACATAAAAAATGGCACCAGCGTTACAGGCGTTGATGGCGTGGGGAATGCGCAGGTATACTTTGAAACTGGCAAGGATTCAAACACTCCAGCTTTGTCGGATATTCAGACTAAGTACGACGACAGGTTTGATGACACTACCTACTACATGCACTCTGGTTTGATTAAAGATCTGGTAGCGTACTATAGACTCGATGAAACTAGCGGCACTAGATCAAATAGAGTGATAGGAGCAACAGATCTAACAGACAACAATACTGTAGGTTTCACGACTTCCGGCGCTAGCACTAAGACAGAGAATGCCGCCGACTTTGTTGCTGCGAACAGTGAGTACCTTAGTCATAGCGGGGCTGAATTGAGGCTAGGCGATTCTGATTGGAGTATTGCTGCGTGGATTAAAACAGATATTTCGTCAAATCAAGAAGTGATGGGGATATGGAAGACCTCTTTCAACAACAGAGAATGGAGATTGTGGTATAGAAACTCAATCGGCGGTTATCAGTTTGAGATATCCAGCGATGGTGCATCTGGGACTGTTAGCACCGTACAAAGCGGGACAGTATCAGCTAGTTCCTTCCACCACCATATAATTACTCATGACTCTGTTAACAACAACATAAAGTACTATATAAACGGCTCCCTAAAGAATACAACGTCTCACTCAGGAGGGGCTTTTGAAGGAGACGGTGAATTTCAAATGGGCCATACCTTTAGCGGCACGAACTACTTTGATGGTCAAATTGATGAAATTGGATTTTGGAGCCGTGTGATCAGCGCCAGAGACATCTCTGACCTATACAACAATGGAGAAGGCCGTAAGGTTAAGTAGATGGCAGACAGATTACCAAAATTAGGAAACTTTAGCATACCCAGTGGAGTTATAGACTCGCACGAATGGGTATCGGACGCTTTTATTGATACGCTCGGAAAGAGCTGTACCCTTATATATCCTGCAAAAATAACAGAATGTAGTAACTGTTACTATGATGCAAGGACGAGAAGATCTACCGGAATCTATAAAACTGGTGGGCCAAATCCGTTCCCGAACAATAGCTATTGCCCTGTATGTGGCGGAGCAGGAAGGACTACAGCAGAAGTAACCGAGTCAATCACACTGAGAATTTATTGGAACCCAAAAGATTGGCACACGACTGCCAATACTATACAAAACCCACAAGGTGTTGCTCAAGCTATAGGCTACATGTCAGACCTAGAAAAAGTAGAGAGGGCGACTGAGATAATCCTAGATAGTCACGTAAGCTCCACTAGAGAGTTTAGATGTGTCCGTGAAGGAGAAGCTGTACCGTGGGGGTTTAGGCATAACAGATATTTTCTGCAATTCTTCCGAAGAGCCGGAGGTGGATAGTGGATATTATATTTGGTATCAATCTAATAACGAAGCCTGAGAATATAAAAAAGAAGGTAATGAAGTCTTTGCTTTCTCAGTTAAAGGCCAAAGTTCCTGCACTTAGACCAAAAGTAGAGAGCATCGTAAGAGGCTTGATCGGCAAATACATTAAACTTTCCCCAGAGTACCTATCTTTCGCTGGGGGGCAGCTACAACAAGAACTTGGGGTACTTGACCCTTACTCGTCTCTCGATGATATGATAGCCATTCTAGTGGCATCAGTCACCGTAAAAATGAGACCTGTCTATCAACGAGGTGGCCAGATAGGAGGAGGCCTTACTGTCCGGGCAGTTCCTACAGATTTTTATAATCAGGTAACGACTTTGGGCAAGTATACAAGCGAGAAAGGCTTCGATGTTCCTTGGCTCCAATGGCTTCTTACAGCAGGGGATCAAATAGTAGTTAAGGATTATGGAATAAGCTTTGGTGGAAAGGCCAAAATGTTTTCCAGAACAGGCGGGCCTATTATGAGAAAAGGAGGAGATGGATGGGGCATTGCAGCCTCCAAATCTAGAGTTCCTCCTGAATATTCTGGTACTGCTAGTAATAATTTTGTAACAAGAGCTATGGATAGAATGGCCCCTGAGCTAGAGAAAAAGCTTACAGTTTTGTTCAGGAGTAAATTGTAATGGCGATAGAAGACCACACACAATTTAAAGGCATCACAAGAATAGGCAGAGAGTCTGTATCTACCAATTTGCTCAACGGCGTGATAGACTTTTTTCAATGGGCACTACTACAGATCGGTGGGTTTCAAAATATAGATATTACCACAGTGGGCGTGTCCGGAGGGAATCGTCACGAGCTTTTCCCTGTAAAAGACCCAAATTACACTGACGGTCAAGTCTGGGCTGGGTTTCGCTCCGACTGGGTTTGGGAGACAGGGATTCCAGTAGACTATATAGATCAGACGCCAATCAGAGTTTCGGGCGTTTTTGTAGATGGCACATTTAACACAGTTACACCCTATAAAGACAGGGGAGTACATTCAGGATCTCTTGGCTCTGCCGCTGGGTATGTTGATTATCCGGGTGGTAGAGTTATCTTAGACACTGCAATTTCTACAAGCAGCACAGTCAAGTGTGAGTTCTCTCATAGATTTGCCAGTGTCATTTCTGCTGATACGCCTTGGTACAGAGAGCTGCAATTCAACTCATATGCCATAGAAGATGATGATTACGGGGTCGATCAACTTTCTGAGGTCAGGAGGCACCTGCCTTTGATAGCAGTAGAAGTAGTACCCAGAAGAACATTTAAAGGCTACCAGCTTGGTGGTGGGCAATGGATACTTCAAGACGTATTATTCCATATATTGGCAGAGAACTCTCTAGATAGAAATCAGCTTGTCGATATTGTCAGCATGCAAAATGATAAAACAATATGGATGCCACATTATGGTCTTATACAAGAATCCTCAAAATTTCCATTAAATCTTGATTTTAGGGGCTCTCCAAGACCTTCTTCGGTAATGTATCCAGATTTAGTTGGAGAAACCGCAGATAAAACTGAACCTAAGCCTAAAGGGGGTTTTAGACATAGAAAAATATTCATGACAAATACTACGGTACAGGAGATAGGGGAGATAAATCCACGTTTATTCGGTGCTGTTGTTAGGACAACTTTTGAAATTGCAGAGGGTGGAATTTAGAAAATGTGGTGTATACTATATTGACGATTCAACGCTCCTTTTAATAATACTATAGTAAATTCGTCTATCCGGATAGAATACAGGAGAAAAATACATTATGGCACTTAATAATAATTACAGAATTTTTTACGCTATTCAGCAAATTGCCTTTGCTAAAGAAGGTGAAACTGGCAACGGAGCCTTCACAGAAGCTCATGGCGTTCAGAGCGTCGGTATTACCACGACATTTAACTTAGAACAAGCCTTTGAACTTGGTCAGCTTGCTATCTATGAAAATATCGAAGGTATTCCCGACATTGAAGTTACCATCGAAAAAGTACTCGACGGTTACCCACCTATTTACTGCTTAGCTACTCGTGGAGCTACATCTACAGCTCTTACGGGTCGTCAAAACATCAAGACGACGGCTGCCCTAAATATCTTTAGGGATACTAACCTCTCAGCAGATGGCACCACTGGTCAGGTTTCAGAATGTTATATGTCTGGACTTTATGTCTCTTCAGTTGGTTATACCTTCCCAGTTGATGGGAACTCTACTGAGTCCGTCACACTCGTTGGTAATAATAAAATCTGGAGAGCCAATACGGTTCAGGGTAGATTTACCACTAATGAGGATGTCCCAGCTAGCACTGGCGATGATGTTGGTGTTATGCGTCGTGAAGACCTTAGCTTCGATTATACTGGTGGTGGTACTGAATCCATACCGGGTGGACCGAGCGGTATTACTACATCATCGACTGGTACTATTTTGCCAATTGATATTGATGGTATTAGTAGCTCTGGTACTAATGACAAGTTTAGTGGTACTAACATCTATAAGTCACACATCCAGAACATTAGTTGCTCGACTGATCTAGGTCGTGAGCAGTTGTTCGAGTTGGGACGTAAGGGTGCGTACTACAGATACGTTACTTTTCCGGTTGAAGTTACGACAGAATTCACTGTTATTGCAACATCCGGCGATATGGTTAATGCTAGAGAAGAAGTAGACAACCTAGAACATCAGAAGATTATTATTCGTACCGCTGAAGGTCTTACGATTAACGCTGGTAAGAAGAACAAGCTGGCTTCTGTTGGAATGTCAGGTGGTGACGCTGGTGGTGACAACGTTGAGTTGACATACACCTACACTAACTTCAATGACTTTGACGTTAGCCACGCTCATGCTGGAGCTGCTATCTAGCATCAGTTTGGGATAGGGAAAATTTGGGGGTCGGCTGGGCTTTTGTCTAGTCGTCCCCTTTTTATATTTAGGATTATAAGGAGGAAGTTATGGCAAAAAGGAAAACGCCAGTACAAAATATAGATATAGAAGCTGTCGATGCAGACAAGCTAAAAACCGAAAATCCCCTCACATACGAAATGATATGTAAGCTCATGGGGGAACTCTATTTAGAATCTTATAGAAGATCATCTAAGATTGAAGACCATGCTAAGGGTCTACTTGATGCGCTAAATCAAGAAGTCGATAACCTGCGTGAAGAGAACAGAATGCTTAAGGAATCTCTAGGAGATAATTAGTGGATAGCAATGAAAGGGAACTATATGCATCTAGGATAATGGCAGGTAAGATTGGAATAAAGATTGATGGTAAGACCCATTTTATAGCTGTTCCAGATCCTTATGATAAGTATGTTGCTCAAGAGATATTCTTCTCTTCAAAGAGAGACGCCGGTTTTCACGGTATCTTCACAGAGGAGGATGTCCAAGACATAATGATACAGAAAGACCTATGGACAGACGATGAGCAAAACGAGCTAGAAGGCTTGCCAAAAAGGATAGAAAACCTTAAGGTCGCTCTATACGAAGCTATGATGAAGGAGAAAATATTCAAAGCCACGAGAAAAACCTTAGATAAAGAAAAAAAAAGATACGAAGAGCTTTCCGTAAAAAAGACCAGTATGAACAACTTCACTCAGACGGGTGTTGCCAATACCATTAAATTACAATACCTACTATACACATCAATAGTAAACAAGAAGGGTGAGTATAAGTATGATGGAGATGACTTCTGGGATGAGGAACACAAAGTAATAGAAGACATATTTAAGACCTATCTGTCTGCCCAAATTAAAGAAGAAGTAATTAGGGAGTTGGCTAGAACGGAACCTTGGAGATCATATTGGGGGGCAGCTAAGACTGAAGGCTCTGTATTTGGCAAGAGCGCCTCAGAGTTAAACGCCGAACAAAGATCCCTGATAAACTGGTCTAAATTTTATGACAGCATACAGGAGCACATGGAAGCCCCTACAGATGAGGTCATACAGGACGACGACCTATTAGATGGCTGGCTAATAATACAGAATAGGAAGAGAGAACGAGAGAAACTTGAGAAGGAAATAGATAAGAAGATTGGAAAGAATAAGGGTGCTCAGGAAGTTTATGTTATGGCGGACTCGCAAGAACATGCTGACAAGATACACTCTTTAAACAGCCCTATGGCAAGAAACATTGTGAAGCAACGTGAAAGACAGATGGATGCAGCCGGTGAAAAAGGCATATTTGAGCAAGATCTGAGTGACGCGAAGCAAAGAATGAAGAATCAAGCCTATCAACAAAGAAAGAAAAGATAGAAAGGAGGATTGTATGTCGGAGCCTATGGACTTTAAAAGCTTAAAAGCCTTAAAAAAGAAAATGCAGGAAGAAAGTCAACAGCGGTATCTCGATGAGTCTAAAAGGAGACTCGGTAAAATTGTCGAGACAAAGCTGAAAACGTCTTTCATTGGGGCTCTTTCACAGTTTGAGCAGGAGTTCGGATTCCTATGGGGTCATGAGCAACAAGGAGACCTGACAGACGAGCAAGAATTTATGAAAGAAATTTGGGAAAGAACCAGAACATCGGTTCTTAACAACGGAAATAATCAAATAAGAGCAGTTAAATCAGAAATTGCTAATCACAGTATAGAGTGGCAGCGCTACAGAGCTGAGTTGCCAGTCAAACCTATGGAACCTAAGGAGGAAAATGATGCCTAGTAATAAACAGATTTTTAAAGTAAATATTGGAGATAAAGAGGTTGAGCTTGCAGTTCTCAGACCTAATGCTTCACAAGCTAAAGATGCGCAGCTTGCATACAACTCTGCTTTTGCAGATGCAGTAAAGTCAGGCGCTTTATTACGTGCTAAACTCGAAAATGTCCTTGTTGAGCAGGGAGTTTGGAGCGAAGAAAAGCAGGAAAAGAATGATGAGCTTATCAAGTCTATCAACGAAGGAGAGCAGAAACTAGCTAAGGGTGGTATTAAACTAGCTGAAGCTAAGGGCTTAGCTCTGGAAATGAGACGCCATAGGGCAGAGCTTAGAACTCTTATCTCTGAGAGAACTGATTATGAGTCGAATACTGCTGAGGGTCAGGCTGAAAATGCCAGATTTAACTCGCTTGTATCGTCCTGTACGGTGTATAATGATACAGGAAAGGCAGTCTTCAAAAACATGGATGACTACTTAAACAGGTCTACAGAGGAAGCTGCGGCACAGGCTGCGGGGACTTTTGCAAATATGATGTACGGTCTGGATGATGACTACGAGAAAAACCTTCCAGAAAATTCATTTTTGAAAAGTTACAAATTTGTTGATGAAGATCTCAGACTCGTCAATAAAGATGGTCAGTTAGTTGATCTAGAAGGTAGACTTGTTAACGAAGAGGGTCGCTATGTTGACGCAGATGGAAACTTCATCGACGTTGACGGCAATCCAGTTAGCGAGGAAGGTGACTATAAATTTGAGTTCACCCCATTCCTTGATGACGACGGTAATCCTGTTGAGCTGGAAGCAGAAGCTCAGGAGGTTGCTGAAAAGCCCGCGCCTAAAAAACGTGGCAGACCAAAGAAAGAAACAGTAGAGGCTGGCGCCGAAGCTGAAGAATAATAGGGATAGTGGCTATGCCGGTTAGTGTATGATTTTTCTGCGCTATCGGTATAGCCATTTTTTATAGGTGAGGGAATAATGGCCGCAAAATTTAATATAGTAGCTGAGCTAAGTCTTAGGGGACCAAAGAATCTCGGCCCACTTGTTAAAAATATACAGAGACAATTAAAAGGTGTCAACATACCTGTTAACATTCAGGTTGACGCTCAAGCTCAGCGTGCCCTAAACCAAGTCAACCAAGCCCTTAAAGGCACCAAAAAAGCAGCTCAAGGTATTGGCAGCACTTCTGCTGTAGCTGCCTCTAACCTTGCTCAAATGGGTTCATCTAGTCAGAAAACTGCTAACCAAATATCCAAGGTAAACCAGCAAAGCCAAAACGCTCAGAAGAACATTAAGACAGTAGGCGACCAAGCTGCGGTAGCTGGAAACAAGATGAGGCTCTTCGGTGAACAGGCAGGTCTTGCGGTTAAGAGGTTTGCCGCTTTCAGTATTCCTACAGGAATTATGATTGGTTTTACCACTGCCTTGAGAAATGGTCTTAAGGAAGCCATAGACTTTGAAAGAGAACTCGTTAAGATTGCGCAGGTTTCTGGACGAACCGTAGCTTCATTAAGAGGACTTACAAAAGAGATATCACGTCTTGCCACAACCTTTGGGGTTTCATCTCAGGAGTTGTTAGAGACTTCTCGTATTTTAGCTCAGACAGGTTTAAGCGCTAGAGATACCCAACAGGCGCTGGCTGCACTAGCAAAAGCATCTCTTGCGCCTACATTCAAAGACATGAATGATACAGTCGAGGCTAGTATTGCCGCTATGAGACAGTTCGGCATCTCCGCAGGTCAGCTAGAGTCAAAACTCGGTGCGATCAATGCAGTTGCTGGAAGTTTCGCTGTAGAAGCCGCAGACATTTCTTTCGCTATTAGACGTACTGGTGGCGCGTTCAAAGCTGCCGGTGGTCAACTCGAAGAACTCATCGCACTGTTCACATCGGTACGTAGTACGACACGAGAATCGGCTGAGACTATCGCCACTGGTTTCCGAACTATTTTTACTCGTATTCAAAGACCTCAAACAATAGCCTACTTAAGAGAACTAGGCATAGAACTCCAGAATGCAGCAGGACAGTTTGTAGGCCCAATGGAAGCTGTGAAGAGGCTGAATGCTGCCCTTGCCAATGTCCCTACTACAGACCCTCGATTCTCCCAGATTGTTGAACAAATTGGTGGTTACAGACAAGTCTCTAAAGTAATTCCAATGATTACCAAGTATAACGAGGCTGTTAGAGCTTATATTGTAGCGCAGTCTGGGGCCACGTCTTTGGCTGAAGATGCACAAAAAGCACAAGGGACACTTGCTGTTCAAATTCAGAAGACTAAAGAAGAGTTTAGCGCATTCATGCGTAACATGACCCAAGATGACAGCATAAAAAGTTTTGCTCAGAATGCTCTTCAGTTAGCCAGAGCCTTTATCAGGGTCGCTGATGCTGCTAAGTCTATGATACCAATGCTGGCATCTATCGTTGCCTTTAGAGGCGCGTTTGCTGCCATGCAGTTTGGGCGAGGGTTTGTATCCGGTCTAGCCAACTTTGGAGGTCAAGGAGGCCTCGGTGGTCAGCTTGGAAGACGTGTGGGAGGAGGCCCTGCTGCTGGAGGTGGTGGAGTCGGTGTTGCTGTTGGAGGAGGTGGAAGAGGGCCAGCGGGCAATCAGGCTTTGACTAGAAACACAGCGGCTCTTACATCCCTAACTTCTCCTATAACTAACCTCAATACTTCAGTAAGATCTCTAGTTCCTACCATTGCTCCTCTTACTCAAGCCATAAATAACCTAACTGCAAGAATAGGCGCTATGGGAGTTGGAGCAGTTGGAGGAACAAGAAGGACACGTAGTCGTGTTCCAGCAGGCCCAATGAAGCAACAGATGCTTCCCGGTTTTGCTAGGGGAGGAGTTGTTCCCGGACAAGGAACTGGAGACAGTGTTCCTGCGATGCTGACTCCGGGCGAGTTTGTGATCAAAAGAAGCTCTGCCAAAAACATTGGTTACAGCAAGCTTGCCAGTATGAATAAATATGCAGCAGGGGGCAAGGTCAGGTACATCGGTCAGGTGGGGCTCCTATCTAGGGGTGGGGCAGAAAATGATAAGACTTTTCTACCGGGCTCTAAAAAATCAGTAGTTACAGCTACAGACAGAGGCAAAATAAATTCTCATTTGGCCACCATAATCAAATCGTCAGCCACGAAACACGTAAAGACAAAAGGGGCAAGAAAAAATTCTGCGATTGAGTCGGCAGTACAGGCCTTTGGGAAGACCGTTCAATATACTGGAGGTATTGACGCCGACTATTTTACAAAGTCTTCCAAGTTCGTAAGCGATTTTGAAAAACCAATGAAGGACGCCGTTAAGAAAGGGATAACAAAACTTAACCAAGCCATACCTAAGACAGGGAGAAAACTTAAAGCTGACAACATGGCAAAGAAAATGGACTTAGGTTCTGGGGCAGTTTTCGAGAACTTCATTAAGGGTATGGTTGGGCAGAAAGATCCGGGCAGCAGGACTTTCGACATTGAGGGAAAAGAGAGATCTGCCCTTCAACGAAGTAAGCTCACCAAGAGTGGTGGAATTCCCAAGAATACTGATATAAAACTGAACTTAGGCCCGCATTCTATAAGTAGCGTCATAAGAAAGGGGTTCGTAAAGAAGGGAGTTTTCTCCCCGACCGTAGACGAACACATGATGAATGTAGTCAAAACGAATAAATATGCTAGAGGAGGATCTGTTGGTTCTGATACTGTCCCCGCCATGCTTACTCCGGGCGAATTTGTTGTAAACGCTAAGTCCGCAAGCAGGATAGGCTATGGCAATCTACATGCCATGAATAAAGGTGGGCGCATAAGAGGGTATGCTAAAGGAGGTAGAGTCCAGAAGTTCAATACTGGAGGAGAGGCTACTGGTGGAATGGGAATGGGGACTTTAGCCCTAATGTTCATTATCCCTACCGTAGTGGCACAGTTCCAAGCAGCAGGAGATGAGGCCTCAAACCTAGCTAAAGGCTTGGGAGACTTTATGTCTAAAATGATGATGGGCATGCTGGTCTTATCTATGATACCAAAGAACATCGGAAACGCCGCTGGGGGACTGGGTGGACTAGGGGCTCTATCCGGTGCTGGTCAGTATGGAAGAGGTTATATGGGAGGCCTTTTCGGTACTGGTAGCGGCAGAAAGTTTGGCCTGTTTGGTAAGGCAACAGGACAACGTAACCCCAACATGCCGCAAAGACAACAGGAGGGGTACGGCGTTGGTATGGGGGCTCGTACTCAAGTCGGTATGATGGCAGCCTTCACAATAGGTGCTGCTGCCAATGCTGCATTTAAAGTCATGGCCGAAAACAGTAAAAAAGCGGCTGACGCGCAGATAGCTGCCGCCAAAAGCATGAGTGATGCAGTAAAAGCAATAGCTCTCACCGACAAAGCACAAAGGCAGGAGAAAGCAGGATCAGGGGCGATGGGAGGTGCTATTGGGGCTGGTGCATTAATCTGGTTGGCTGGCATACTTGGGGCCCCATTTACTATGGGCCAAAGTCTACTTCTTGCTGGTGGCCTGACGGCTGCTGGTGCTACCGCCGGGTACGCGACGGGAGGCCTAAGCGACGAACAAAGATCAGATGTCAGACAACAGATTAGGCTGAAAATTCTCGGAGACTCAGTGGATACTATTAGAGACAGTATTGCTGATGTTGAGGCTAAACGGGCATCATTTGAAGCAACTGCCCTCTCAATTCGTGGGAGACTACAGGGTCAACAGGACAGGCTGCTCGAAGTAAGTGGCAAGCAAAGAGAAGAGGTGATAAGGCAGCTACGTGGAAGTGTAAGCGATCTATACAACTTGGGAAATAAAATAGCTGCAAGTTCTGGCAGTCTTGAAGACTTTAAAAAAGCTTCAGGAGGTCTAGGAAAAACATTAATAGCTCAAATCGCCGCAATACGGGGCCTCCCTATAGAGGAAGTAGAGCAGCAGTTTACGGATTTAATAGAAGCTCAGGAAAAATCTAGAGAATCTCAGAAGGCTTTGGCTGAGGCGGCACTAAGAGCAACAAAAGCAATGAACGGCTTTTCTAGACTCGCTGCTCAGTTAAATCTTGGCACAAACTCACTAAGGAAGTTTGGGAACACTTTAGAACTCATATCTTCGATTGCTTTTGGTGAGTTCTCAGGAGAACAAAAGTTTGAAGGCCCCGAAGGTTTTAATGAGCTTAAAAATATAGACTTCTCCGATATTAGTAACCCAACTATTTTATCAGGTGCTCTGGCCTCTATCACAGCTCCACTGGGCGCTCAAGGAGACAAACTCAGGGAAGAGGCTGAAAAAATGGCAGAAGCCTTTGAGGTAGTTCCTCAGATATTACAAATAGCCAGATTAGAAGCGCAGAAGCCCGGAGCAATGCCTCTGGCGGACATAGTGAACGAACAACTCAAAGCTGCAAACATAGGAGACGAAGTTCGCAAAGCCATAGTTGAGTCGATACGTGCTGCTAGTGAGAAGCCCGGAGGGGCCTCTGACGTTATGGATAAGATAGATATCAACGCTGTAGGATTTACAGAGAGCATTTTGAAAGGGCCCGCTACCGCTCTAGCAAATTCAATTGCGGCAATAGCACAGGCTACAGAGAACCAAGCCAACGAAATAAACAGGATATCGGTTCTAAGAGGCGATATCGAAATAAAGATGTTGAAGAGGATTACACAAGCACGCCAGAGAGACATAAACAGACGCAAAACACTTGAATCTGCAACTGGCATAAGAGCAACAAGAAGCGACATATCAGCAAGAGAGCTAGCTCTTAACAACGATGTATTGCGTGCGGGCAACACTGGAATTACTTTAGGAGTAAATCAGGCGACAAATTTAAATACCATAAGAAGAGAGCTTACCAATAATCAAAAGGAGCTGATAAAGAAGCAAGATGAAGTAGCGAAAATAAACGCATCAAAAGGCCCCGACCGAGAGAAAAACCTTGAACGAGCCAATAGAGAACTTTCTGATTTAAGAGTCAAAGGCGAGGCATTGTCTGACGTGTTTGATAGGCTCACGAGTCTTAGTAACGAAGAGATAGAGCACATTAAGAGAAAAATAGACATAGAAAGGACAGCGGCCAAGCAAGCACAGTCTGGCGCACTTTCATACGCCTATGGGACTGACGCACAAAGAGAGGGTATGGACATAGGGGCTATGATTGCTATGTCTGGCATGAAGCTTGAAGATGTTCCAAGTAAGTACAGAGGAAATTTAAAGTCTGTCTACAACCAGTTGGCAGATGTTCAACTTGGTGGCTTTGGAAGAGTCTCGGCAAAAGAAAGGGAAATATTTGAAGGCAGAGGGGCCTTTAAGGGGCTGAATATAGGCAAGATTGGTCTCAGGAGCACTGCTGTTGATCCTAAAACTGGTAAGGGAGATTTCGCTTTAGGTCAGCAGAGAACAGGTAGGGCTAAAGAGCTGTTTGACCTGTTTAATTTCTTGAAAGGCAGGGGCTACGATGAGAGAACAGCGGCCAAGATAGCTTATGCTGGAGCTACAACTAAGGAAGAAGGTCTAATTAATAGTCTTACCGGCTTTCTTGCGAACCAACAGAATGCCCATGAAAAGTTCTTAGAGGACTTAGGAAAGATTTTAAGGGAGAACTTGGCAAAAAGAGAGGCGGATGCCAGAGAGAGAAGGGAAAGACTCCGAGATCTTGGAGAACAACAAGAGCTTGAGAAAGACCTACAGCAACAAAAAAGAGAAGCGGAGGCACAAGCTGCTCCATATGTAAAGCAAGCAGAAACATTCAACGAACTTCGCGCAAAAATAGAGCAACAGCGCGGTGATGATGAATGGAACCGCATGACGGCAAAGCAAAGGGAAAAGTATGGAATTCCAGAGTTGACAGATCAACACATTCTTGACATCATACCGGCAATACCTGCACTCGCACAGGCACGCAAGAGACGAGAGGAGCTTAGTCAGTATTCCGATATGGATACTCGAAACATTGCCAACTATAAGGTTGGTTGGTCTAACGATGCATCCGGAAGAAGACACAAAATTGGTGGGGAAGAATATCGTACTTGGGAGCTTGACAAGGCCAAGCGAGAAAGTCAAGGCGAGCTGATGACTAAGGCAGAGAGAGAAAAGCTGAGAAAAACCTACACAAAAATCAGCAAAGATGTTGACGCTGGTGATCGCGGGTCTTTAGAGGATAGACTATCAGACGCTGGCTATAAGAAGGGAATAAAAGATACATCGAAACTTAAAAAAATACCCATCCTCCGGGTTTTACAACAATACGCTAACGAGGTAGGTCAAGGGCTTGCAGATGAGTATGGAATGACGGGACAGGCAGCAACCGACCTCAAAACTAATCTCTTTGAACAATATAAGAACCAAATATTTGAAGATGATGGGGGGCAACTCAAGTTTAGAACATCCCTACAAGGATACACAACACACAGAACGGAACCCACCATTGATAACCCCTCCGGTACAAGCTATACAAAAGGTGGGCATCAAGCAACTACTGGGCTTGGCAATGTGCGTCCTCGGTATGGTGGTGAGCAGTATTTAGGGAACAATATTTTATTACAAGACGTAGAGTCAAGTGTTTTGACGGGCACTAGTGAAAGTAGAGCGGACGCGGCGGAAGCTGAAAGCCAACTAGAGAGGGAGAGAGACCTTATTGCCGAACGGATATTTGGTAAAGGCACCGCATGGGGTGATCTAAATCGCCACCAACAAAGTTACATCAAAAGCCTCGAAGCTATGGTGGGTGGTATGGATCAGCAGTTCTTGGGTCAGATCGAGAGCCTACCAAAGACCAATGCAGAGTTCCAAGCTCTTCAAGAACACCTAAACAGCTTCAGTGCAGATATGGCCGAGCTTGATGGTGTTATTGATGCAGTAAACCAAAGGATAAGGGAACTTGCAAAGATATTAGGCATCAATGTGCCGCCAGATCCAGCAGACCCTCCGGGGGCAGCGAGGGGAGCGCGAGTCCGAGCATTTGCCCGAGGAGGAAAACTAAGTCCCAAAGACACTATTCCTGCTATGCTCGCTCCCGGAGAAGCCGTTCTTAACCCTTCCCAATTAAGAAACTTAGGCTTAGATGATGATACCCTAAAAGCAGCAGGCGTGCCTATACTCGGAGCAGCAGGCGGTATTGCCACCGGAAACCTTGGGCAACGTAGACGTAAGCCGGTCGATATCGACATGGGTGGTACTTACGCTAAGATAATGACGGATGAATCTTCTCAGTTAAGAAGTATTAGTATAGAGGAATTAGAAAAGAGTACACATCGAAACACACTCCTCCAAAATATTCTTGATGCTATTAAAGAACAAACATCATTCAACATCGACAACTTAAGAGTTATCAATGCCACTATTGCTCAAAACCCAATCAATCTAGCAGACAAGATAAAAGGAATAATTGGCCCACATCAAAACAATCAGGGAAGGGCTATTAAACTAGAAGGATTTGCCGGAGGAGGGTCTATATTCAAACCTAAAGGTACGGACACTGTGCCTGCCATGTTGACTCCGGGTGAGTTCGTTATCAAGAAGTCGTCTGTTGATAAGTATGGGTCTGGTATGCTTAGCGCTATCAATGAAGGTTATTATGCTAAAGGTGGT
>CEUO01002099.1_pt1 | contig 17253 bp, 28 predicted proteins | sample 531391 | NCBI WGS metagenome assembly CEUO01 (sample SAMEA2622799, study PRJEB7988) | marine metagenome | isolation source: saline water (ENVO:00002010), including
GATATTGCTATGAGTGATGCAGGTATAACTAATGTTAAGGAACTTACTTTAGCAGCAGGAGAAGATGGCATATCACTTGATGGTGGCAGTAGTTATATTCAAGAATTTAAAGATGAAGATAATATGGCTTCTAATAGTGATACTGCAATTTGTTCACAACAATCTATTAAGGCTTATGTAGATTCAGGGGCAGGTGTTACAGCAAGTACAATTTCAAATCATACTCAAATAGTATATAAAGCAGGAATAGCCATTTCAGAAGCAGAGTTTAATGCACTTCATACTACTCCTAAAGTAATAGTAGCAGCAGCAGGGGCAGGTAAAGTAATTATACCATTAAATGCTTATATTTTTGTAAATAGGGATGCTTCAACTACACAAAGTGTATCAGGTGCTACTTTAGCATATTATTATGCAGGTGCAAGTGGTGCGCCAACATCAGGTAAACTTTTAGCACAAATTAGAAGATTTATGTGGAATGAAACAGGTGATAGGACTTATACTTTTGGTAGTGGATTACCATTTGAAGCATATCCTGATGATGATGTAACTAATATGGGTATATCACTTGCATTAACTAGTGCAGTTACTTCAGGTAGTATAGATAATGCTACTCTTTATATGAATTATACAATAGCAGATTTTAGTTAGGAGTGTTATGGAAAAACTAAATTTACCTAATTGGGCAGGAGATGATTGGCAGTCACAAGGTGATGAAGATTTAGAATCAATGATTATCTTGGCTGCAAAAAAAATTAATGAAATAGTAGATTGGATTAATTCACAATGAGCTTAACAGGAAAAACAAAAGCAAGTAGTTATAAAGACATTTTACAAATGGATAACTCTAATAGTGGTATTGATGCTACTACAAGGGTTGTTAAAGATGGTGAAGGAACTGAAAGTGCATTATCTCTTTCTGATGACCAAGTTGTAATAACTCCAAAAGATTCTGATGGAACTGCAATATTAAAAGTAACAAGTAAAAGTGGAACTGCAATTTTAACAGTTGATTCTACCAATAGTCATGTTAAGGTAGGTGGCAATAAAGCAAACACGCAATATGCTTATTTTGGAGCAAATGCTGCTGCAATAGATACATTTGCAGCCAATACACATTATCCATTAGCATTTTCATCAGCAAGTGGAGGAAATCCAAGTGTTAATGATACTGATTTTGGAACAGGAACAGACCCTGATACTACTTTTACTACTGCTAATACTGATACACAGTATGCTTCTCAATTAGTGCCTATGATGTGGTATGTGAATGATGATATAACTATTGATGAAATAAGGCACTTTGAAGGTGCTGATGCTGCATCAGGTGATACTACAAGGATGCACTTAATGAGTTATACTTTTAATTCAGGAAGTACAAGTTGCTTAACATCAGGGGCAGTAGTGGCAAACACTATAGCAGACAATACTAATGCAGGTAATGAGCAGCCATATTTGAAAGATTGGGGTATATTAACAGCAGATATTGATGCAGGTAAAGTTTTATTATGTATGTTTAGGTCAGATTCAATTAATTCAGACTACTCACTATCAGTAACAATTAAATATCATTTAAGGTAAGGAAGGAAAAATGGCAAAATATGTAGAAAAAACAGGTGAGGACTTATCAGTAGGTCTAAACTTGACTTATGGAGGTAAAGGGTTAAATAAGTCTTTATCAAAACTATTCAAGGAAACTAAAATTGAGCAAAAAATTGTAGATGCAAGTTCAAGTTTTGTAAGTCTTGTTGGATTTAATTCAGGTACATCTTTTTTATCAGGAACTTTAAAGAATTGTTCAGGTATTGTTATTTGTAATGAAGGTGATGTTCCTGCTGAACTTCTTTTAACTACTGATAATTGGAATTTAGTTTCAGACCCTGATGCAGCTGCAGGAACTATAGATTATATACACATGGTTTTAAATGCAGGTGAGTTCTTTTATTTTCCTAATATAATTATGTTTAATACAGGAACTGCAAATACTTCAGCAGCAGTAAATTCAGAATTAGATAATCAAGTTCCTGCTACTGCTATGTATGTAGATTCAGGAGTTAATCTTGATGCCAACTTTACAGATAGTGAAAGTGCTTTACAGGTTGCAGATATTGCTCCATTTGAAGTTGGTGATTTAGTACAAGTAGGCATTAATGACACTACTACTACAAGAATTGAAGTTATGGAAATAACATCTATTACAGATGATGATGGTGCAGATGGTGCTGATGATGGAACAGGCACACTTGTTGTAAAAAGAGCATTATATGGAACAAGTAAAGCAGATAAAGATTCACAAACAGATTCAACCAATGGTGCTGTTAGTGGTGCTAATGTTCACTTCCCAATATTTAACCAATACTATGAATATAATACTGCATTATCAGGAAGTTCACAATTAGTAATGACAGATGGTCAAGGTAGGTTTAAGGTAAGTAATTTTTTTGGATATGGTAGAAGTGCAGCAGCCAATGATTCAGCACAAGGAATTGTATCAGGCTCTGTTGCAATTAAGTTCTATGAAAGTGCCTATGCAGAAATTGAGTTTCAAAAACCTATTACTGCATCAACTGATAGTAAGGTAACTGCATCAACTGCTTATGCGTTTGATTTGACAATAGATGATTCAAGTGCTACCAATATTGCTTTTACAGCATCAAGCAATACAAAATTTGGTGGTAGTGATGGTATAGTAAGATTAATGCAGAATAGCATTAATACTGCATTTGAAGGTACATCTTATGGCTGTACAGTTTCTATTGTGAATGGCAAATTAAGGTTTACATCTAATTCACACATGGCTGCACATGATGGCACTAATGGTTCTAAAGTGTTAATTGAAGATGCTTCAAGTGGTACAGACTTATTTACAGGTAGTGTTGGGATTATGCCTAATGATACTGCTTTTCCTGCTCCTGTAGAGCCTGTTTTACCTGATGATATTGTTATAAATAGGGCTGATAATACAACTTATCCAAATGATGATGCCTTTATGTATGATGATGGTCATGGAAACCTTATATATCAAGGCAATAAGGTTGGTAGGATAAATTATTTAACAGGTGCTTGTGAGTGGACTATTCCAAGTTTGCCTTATGCACAATTTGTTGTTAATGCTTATTATGATTCTGCATTAAGTGGTGGAGTAAAGTTGATTGGTACAGGCAATACTGATACAGGTATTAGCTTTTTTGCAGGTAGAAGTATGAACTCTAAAGTAAACGCAAAACTTGGTGTTTACGCTTTTAATTAAGGAGAATAATGGCTACAAATTTTAAATACGCATCACAATCAGATTTACAAAACTATTTTAATAGGTTTGGAGATTTTGACCAGAAAGTACAGATATATCCAACTTTAACTTCAGGTAGTTTACATTTATTTAGAGATTGTGGATATGTTGATACATTGTTTGTAAATGGTGAAGAAATTGCAGCAGCACAATCATCTTCAGGTGATGTTGATTCCAATGGAGAATGGTTTTATGCTTCAGCAACAAATCAATTAGAGTATTATAATAGTAATTATTCTTCAACTACAATACATGAGCAGATATTTGAAGCAGGTGTTGATTTTGCAACATTTATTGACCAACAACTTGTAAATGCTTCATTAGAACTAAATAATCTTTTAAGTTCAAGATTTCCAATGCCTCTTGAAAAGGCAAAGCAAATAGATATAGATACTGCTACAAATTCTATATCAGAAGAATATGACCCTATTATAATCAAATGTGCTTGTTATATAGCTGCATCAAATCTAATCAGAAGTAAATCACCAAATGACCCAGAAGCAGATTATTATTATAGTTTAGTTACAAATCCAGAAGGCACAGGTTTTGTTGATAGAATTAATGATGGAAATATAAAATTATCCTTTGAAATTAAAGAAAAATCATCTAAAGGTTCTATAAAATACAGAAATGTATCAGGCTCAATGGATATTGTTGAATTATATGGTGATTATGTTGGTGAGAAGTATGACCTACTAAAGGTTGAGGTTGAAACATCTGGTGCTTATGGTGTAGCAGAATTTAAGGTGCATCATTTTAGTAATGATAAGATATTTGGAGATGTTACAGAACCAGAAAAAATTACAGGTGGATTACAGCAAATATATGGTGGCTTATATGGTAGATTTAGTGGTGCATCTGCTACTGATGGTGATATATGGGAGATTGAAGTATATAGTGATGGTGTAAAATCAACTAATACTAAAACAGACAATATAAGGTTGCATAGATAATGGCTGTAACTTATGACAAGATAGCTTATGACCAAGTAGAATTAGGATTAAGAAGTGTATTATCTTCTGAATTTGCTAATGTATATATTGGCAATACTTTTACAATGAAAGGTGCTGAATGTATTAAGATTGATTTAGAATCTTCATCAAGCATTGAACAGGCTACTAATTATGAGCAAAGATTATATAGTTTAAATTTGAGATATTACTTTAAGAGTGATACAAGTCAAGAAAGAATAAATAAGGCTGTAAAAGGCAAAATAGACAGATTAAGAAAGCATCTATTAGATAATCAAGTGAATAGTTCAAAGGGTTGGGCTGCACTTATTATAGATGAAATTAATTACAATGTAAGAGATGAGGAAAATGAAGATGATGATGGGCTTCATATTGCTGAATTTCTTGTAACAATACAACACCATAATAGTTTTTAATAGGAGAAGATAATGGCACAAGCAACTAACTTTTTCCCAAGTCAGAATGTTTCAGTTTGGTATCAAGCAGAAACTAATGTGGGTGACCAACCTGATGATGCAGGGTTAAAGAAATTACAAGTAACAGGTTTTACTATTCCAGAGGCAAGTTTTCCTCTTGAATTTTCATCACCAAGAAGTGGTCAGTTTACTACAACAGACTCACAAGGACACCATTCACAGGGTACAAAGATGTGGACTTTTGAAACTACATTGAGGGGTACACCTGATTCTATATTGTTAGCAACAGCAGCAGTATATGAAGATGGTTCATCTGAAGCAGTATTAAACAATAACTACACATTTCCAACAGCAACATATCTAAATGGTGCAAGTTCTGCTACTACATTTGAAATAAGATTTGAAGATGGTGGTGCTGATACTACATTAAACAATCTTGTATGTCAAGGATGTATAGGAACAGGCTTTACAATTTCAGAAGATATTGGTTCAGAGGGTGGTGAAATGGTAGTAACCATACAATGGGCAACTGCTTATGTACCACAGTATGGTGGTGATGCAATTTCTTCAGCAGCCTATGATACAGGTTCAGCATTTAATATTAGAAGTTTAACTGCTGCATCATCTGAAATAGATTCAGGCAATGATATGGTAATAGAATCATGGGAATTATCTGTTTCAAGAACCATTGAAAGAGTACACTACAAAGATACAACAGATGGAACTTATGAGCCATTTGGTTATGTAATGACAGCACCATTTGAAGTTACAGGTTCAATGACAGTAATTAGAAATGATGATGTGCATGATTTACTTGCTAATTTTTACAATAGTGCAGTAGTAGATATTAATCTTACTGATGGCACATTTGTATTATCAGCAGACAAATGCTTATTAGGTGAAGCATCTATTGACAATGGTGGGGCTGTATTAAAAAATACAATTCCATTTACAGTAGTTGGTGCAGATGATATAAGTTCAGCAACTAAAATGTTAGGGATTACAACAGCATAATGAAGATAAAGCCAGAAGAAAGCCAAGACTTCAAAGAATTTGAAATAGAAGTTCAAGAAGTAAGTTGGGAAAATAGATGCTGGATTATGGATAAATATTCAGAGTATTTACAAGATGGTAAGTATCCACCATTCTCCTATTATGGTGAGATAGTTATCAGATGTACAGATTTAGATGAATCTGCAATTAATAAATACTCTAATCATGAAATCCAAGCAATGGGTCAGCAGATATTTTTAGAATGTAGTAAAAAAAAATAGCAGATGCACTTTTAAGGCTTAATGTATGGATAAGTCTTGAAGGTTTAAAAAAAGGTGCTTATTCTGGCTTGAATTTTCCTTATGAAGCAGTAAGTCCAAGCAATGCAAAAAAGAGGGTATTTAAGGGCATTAATGATGTCTATGATGAAATTATGAGAATATATGAAGCTACAGAAGAAAAAGGTTTAAGTATTGGTCAATCATTATATTCATCATGTGCCTTTTTTGTAGATTACTCATTATTACTTGATTCTAAAATACAAGATAGAATCAAAGAGTTCAATTACTGCAAAACATTCTCTTGTTCACCTTATCCCTCCATGATGGAAACACCTGCTAATGTTATAGATGATTTTATGATAATAGAGCAAGAGGTTAATCAATGTATTCAAAGCAAACAGAAAGAAGCTAATAATGCCTAATTTTATAATAAATGTTAAAGAAAAAGGTGCTAAAAAAGCAGATAAAAACATAAAAGGTTTAAATAAATCTTTAGGTAGTTTGAAAAATTCAGCAATGGCAGCAGCAGGTGCATTTTTAGGTGCTGGTGCATTGGTTGCTGGTATAAAAAGGGCTACAGATGCTTTTGGTGAACAAGAATTAGCAGAAAAGAAATTAGAAGCATCATTAGGTAGAACATCACAAGCATTATTAGACCAAGCTGCTGCATTACAACAAGTTTCTGTTTTTGGTGATGAAACTATTATATCTGCACAAGCACTTATAGGTGCATTTGTAAAAGATGAAGAACAAATAAAATTAGCAACAAAGGCAACACTTGATTTAGCTGCTGCTAAAGGTATGGATTTAGTTGTTGCTGCTGATTTAGTATCTAAAACATTAGGTTCATCTACTAATGCTTTATCAAGATATGGTATTGAAGTAACAGGTGCAGTAGGCTCAACAGAAAGATTAGAATCACTAACAGGCAACCTTGCAGAAGTTTTTGGTGGTCAAGCATTAGCACAATCTGAAACAATGACAGGTTCATTGCAACAAATGAGCAATGCAGTTGGTGATGCAGCAGAATCAATAGGTGAAATATTAGCACCTACAATTATAAACGCAGCAAAATTTTTTAAAGGGGCAGCAGAAGCAGTTGGTGGCTATTTAGATAGTTTAAAAACTTTATCACCAGAAGAAATACAAGCAAGTCAGAATCAAGAAGATTTAGCTGAAAGAATTGAAAAAACAAAAGACAAATTAGAGTTGTTTCAACTTTCAAATATCAAAACAGAAGAAGGTTTTGAGAGGGCTAATAGACTAACACCTGTACTTGTTAAGCAGTACAAAGATTTAGAATTTCAATTAATGTTACTTGAAGGCAGATATAACTCTTTGAGTATGGTTTTAGTTGATAGCCCTCTGCCTGATGTTGTGCAAGATTGGGGTAAATTCAACCAAACTGTTGAACAATCAGAATTAAGAACTACATCATTTCAAGATAAATATTCAAATCAAATAAAAAAAGTAAAAGAAGGTAGTCTTGATTTACAAAAGGGTGAAGAAGATTTTGCAGAATTGCAGAAGAAAAACAGAGAGCAACAATTAAAAGATGATTTAAGAGCAGCAGCACTATCTGGTCAATCTGCTTCTGAATCTATGAAGTCAGTAGTTAGAGCCAAATTTATGGAATCTGTTGCAAAACAAATATCTAATATAATGGGTATAGTTCCATTTCCTTTTAATTTTGGAGTAGCAGCAGGGGCAGGTACACTTATGTCAGGTGCGTTTGATAAGGCAATGTCTGCAATACCATCCTTTGCTACAGGTGGAGATTTTACAACAAATGGTGAACAGCTAATAAGGGTTGGTGATAATGCTTCAGGTAGGGAAAGAGTACAAGTTACACCACTTGATGCTGGTGGTGAGCCTACAGGTGGAGGTGGTGCAGTAAATATTACATTCAATTCTCCTATTATGAGTGCTGATTATACAGAAGATGTAATTATTCCACAAATTAAAGAAGCATTACGCAGAGGGGCATCACTTTAATGTCATTTGAAAATGAGATACAGGCACAGAATACACAATTATATCCTGTAGTAGTTATTAATGATGTTTGGTATTCTACTAACAATGTTACAGTTGATGGAAACTATTGTAAACCAATACTTTTAAATATACCCTCAATAAAGCAATCTATTGATGTTGAATCAAGAAAGTTTAAAATATCTACAGTATCTTTAGAGTTTAGTAATTTTGAGTTTGAAGGTGTAAGGTTTTCAGACCAATTATCTGAAACATCTCTAATCAATTCTGAAGTTATTATTTATTTCAAAAGTAACAATTACTTAAAGCAGATTTACAAAGGCATAGTAAGAAAAGTAACACACAATGATGAAAAAGCAGTTGTAGAGATAGAAGATTTTGCAGAACAAAAAGCATCAAAAGAATTACCACAACAATCTCTTAAAAGCACAGAAAACATACCTGATAAATACAAGAATAAGCCTATTCCTATGGTTTATGGTCATGTAGATAGAAGTCCTGTTGTTATTAGTGAAAACTTCAGAAAATATCAAGCAGATTCAGAGCAAGTAGAATTTATAGAAGCATTATCAGGATATACAAATAAATCTGGTACTAATATTTATCTTGATTCCCTACAAGTAGATATAGATGGTGAGGTTCATCACATTGTAAGAGGTAATCAATATGAATATGGTGAAACATCAATAAATTTATCAGGTGAAGTATTAAGTGGTATTGTTGTAGGTAGTGAAAATACTGCTGATAGTTTTGAAGAAGTATCATTGCATTGCAGGAAGATAGCAAAGCCAAAATTTTCAATAAGTAACCCTAAATATAACCCTGATGATGTAAATGAAGATTTTTTATCAGAAGAATATAGCATTGATAATATTAATGCAATTACAGATGGTAGTTTAGAAGAAAATAATATAGGATTATTAGGACAAAGACCAACAGATAGCACTTTTGATAGTCCAAGAGTATCAACAAACAATGAAAGGCTGCTACTATCTTTAAACATGGATGTTACACCACAACATGATACTAATTATGGTAATGATATAATTGGATTTAGGATAAATGGCTATAACATACCAAACTATCTTGGTGATACAGTATTAAAAGTTAATCACATTGAACATAAACAAGGTGATAGGGGTGATTTAACAAGTGTAAGTGAATTTTATGATGAATCATATAATAGAATATGGGATGCAAACATACCACACTATTCTGAAATAAATAGTATATTTGGATTTTTAAGCAACACAACAGATAGTGATATGCCATCAAGTTATGATGGTAGTACAGCAGATATAAGGCTAAACTTTTATGAAGAAAGTAATCTTGTTGCAGGTGGTTTAGAAATGCCTTTAGTTTTATTTTCAGGAGGCTTAAACAACACTTTCAACATACAATTCAGAGTTGTAGGTGATTTAAGCTATCCAGAAGGGGATTCTTACTATTATCCATATTTAGAACTTACAGGTAAAATAAATGAAATTGGCTTATTAGTAGAGAATGAATCTCTAAAGTTATTTAACAATGATTTTTATGCAAATGTTGAAGGTAGGTCAGATGATAATGGATTAATTACTAATCCCATTGCAATCATAAGGCATTTAGTAGAACAAGAACTTGGATTTGATGCTATTGATGAGGATGATTATACTGAAGCATTTAATGAACATTTAAATTGGAAGTTTGGGTTTACTGTAAATGAAAAGATAGATGCAAAAGAACTTATAGAAGATATAGCAAAATCTACTAAATGTTTTCCAAAGTTTAGAAATGATGGTACATTTGGATTTAATGTTATAAAAAATGAATATAGTTCAAATGGTTTATTAATAAAAAATAATGATGTAATATCATATTCATTTAAGAAAACAAAGCCAGAGCAAATTTATAATAAAATAGATGTACAATATAAAAAAGATTATGCAGAAGGCTCTTACTTAAAGAGAACTGAAACAATAGAAGTAGATGGTGATTATTATGGTCTTGATGATTCATATTTAGAATTTGAATCTGATTATATAAGAGATGATGCTACTGCTAACAATTTAGCATCATTTCTAACACAAAATTATAAGAATGACCATCTGATTTTTAACTTAAAATTACCATTGAAATACATCAATTTAGAGGTTGGTGATTTGGTGGAGTTTGAAAGTTTATTTGGAATGAAGGCTTATGGAATTGACTATACAGAAATATCAGAGGTAAATGGTCAAGAAAGATACCCTTTATTTATGATTACATCAACACAAAAAAATTTAGATTCAGTATCTATTGAGTGTATGCAATTACACAATCTTACAGGTGATGAGGTAGAAGATGTTATAGTAGGTGATGATGGAGAACAGGCTATTATACCTGCATACTATTTTTCACTAACACAAGATGGTAACAACTTACAGTTAGTGTTTGAGAAAGATGATAATGGTACTCTTTTATTTAACTTCACAGACTTATCTAATATATTCACAGCAAACAATTACATACACCTTTCAAATGATGGTGCAACAAAGTATTTATTTAAGATTGTATCTATTGTAGATAATGTGCTTGTGTTAGAGCCAATTTTAGCCATAGGGTTTTCTGATAATTTTACAGATTTATTAACAGATTTAGACCTTATAATAACTAATTATGATGTAGCCACTCCAAGACTTGCAGGGGATGTTAATAATGATGGTGTTCTTAATATTTTAGATATAGTTTTAATTGTTCAACACATATTAGGACAAGGTGAACTAACAGAAAGCCAAATACTTGCAGGAGATATAAATGAATCAGGTGGATTAAATGTACTTGATATTGTTGAATTAGCAGATAGGGTATTAAATCAATGATAACTTATGGAAATGGAGAAGTCCTATTTGATGGTTCTGCAAAGGGCTTTGAAATGAGATATAAAGGAAAAATAACAATAACAAGCAATACTGAAGGCTTGTTGGTAAATATTAACAAAAATAGAATTATAGGTATTATGGTTGATGGTGGTGATTTGCCTGTTGATTTATTTACCTATGAAGGTGAATTAAGGATATTGTCTTGTAGGACTTCTGAAGGCAGTTATTTAGAAAGGCAACAAGTTACATTACAAGGTGTTGATTATTGGGATTTAGACAATCAAAAATGGGAAGATGATGGTTCATTATGGGGAGAAGGTGGTGGAACATATTTAACAGGAACAAAGCCTAAAAAAACAATTATAGTAAATGATAAATTTGCTAAAGAAAAAGCAACACCAAAAGTTAGGAATAAAAAATTAGACATAATTATAGAAGCAGTTAAGTCTGCAAATAAAGGATTATATTAATGAGCCAAACACCAAAAATACCAAGATTCTATGTAGATACAGGACTATATCAAAGGGCTTGTGGTAAGTGGCAACCAAGTGAAGAACACTTGCCATTTGTACAATTAAATCCTACAAATGTATTAAGCGTACCACCATCAACAAATAGGATTAAAGTGCCTAAAATTACACCAATAACTTATGCTGCATTTTTAGGACATAATGCTGGTATGATGTACCCTGAATGGTTAAATGATGGTGTTAATATAGGCTTACAATCACTAACAGAAGTTGTAAATGGTCAATCATATACTACTTTTGATTCAGTTGAGCATGAAGGCTGGAGTTTGTGGACATTTCCAGATAATGATGAAGCAGATGAAATACAGGCTGTTTTTCATTCAGAAGCTAATTGTGGTGCAGTTTCATTTGGTGAATATTATGATATGCCACACTCACCAGATGTTAGCCTAACACTATCTTATGAATATGATGGTATAAAGGAGCAAACCACTAAAGGAGGTTCAACGCTATCTAATGCTACCTATATTAAACCTGCTGATTGGGGCAGTAGAGGTGCATGGCAATTAGGTGATAATATTAACTACAGGTCAGGCAGAAGGGTCTGGACATTAGCATTTAGTTATATTACACCAGATGATATTTTTCCTGTAAATGCAACCACATCTAACCCTCTTGATGCAAATCCTGATGATAATACACTATTAAATGGTACTGATTTTTTTAGTGTTGTTTGGAATAGAACCCTTGCAGGACATTTACCTTTTATATTTCAACCAGACAATTCTGATAATAGTACACAAAACTTTGCAATATGTAAATTTGACCAAAATTCTCTAAAGGTAACACAGGCTTCACCTCTATTATATAGTATAAGTCTTAAATTGAAGGAAATATGGTGATGAAAAAAGAAAATAGTGTAGAAGTATGCCTTACTAAAATATCCTCTGATTTAGACCATATTAAAGAAACAATGTCAAGGTTAGAAGAATTTGCCTATTCAATGAATAAAAGACTACAAGCAGCAGAAAACCAAATAGCATATATTAAGGGTGGATTCTTTGTTTTTGTAGCAGTTTTTACCATAGCACTATCAGTAAATTCATTTTTTTTAAAATAATCTCTCCTCTATAAATCACAAAAATATCAACTTTTTACAGATTTATTCCATTATTTATTTGGTTATATGCTTTGACTACCCTAAATTACTGATATTGGATGAGTTAATTATAACAAAACAAGGAGTTAGTGTAATGAAAAAAGATGTTATAGAAGAATTAAAAATTAAAATGGTTGGTGTTTTTGATGATTTTAAAAGTGAATCAGTAGATTTTGTTTTAAATTCTGCTTCTAATGTTAAAGATTTGGAAATTCAATCACATTCTATAATTAAAATATTAATGGACAGTTTTGATTCTTATGCAGATGTTGTTTTTTGGGTTAAAAAAACTAATTATGCTATGGATAGGGTATCATTGCAAAAAGCTATTTTGTATATTAGCAAATTCAGAACAGACCACATCATAAAAAGATATAATTTAAACATTAAGGAGGTGGCATAAGCCACCTTCAGAAAGGAGTTAGTGTAATGAGTGTAGATGTAGGTTATGTTTTAGGCAATATTGTAGATGAGAATGTTACTTGTAGTAAATGTAATGAGCAAACCCATGATATTCATGATGGTGGAGAATATAGAGAAGGCATATCACATACTATTGCTGGTTATAGTAAGATTAAAAAGGTATATGTTTGCTTAAATTGTATCTGGAAGGAGTTAGTGTAATGTTAGTTGATTTTAAAAAGCTAATTGATGCACAAAAGCGTAGAAAAGAAATGAGGGAAGTTTTAATTAAGCATTTTCCACATAATACTAAACATTTGCTTCAGAATGTAAAAATTGGTAGGAATGATAAATGTGTATGTGGTAGTGGTAAAAAATACAAAAAATGTTGCTTAAAAAAGGAGTTAGTGTAATGAAAAAGATAAATAAAATATTAGAATGGTTGAATCTTCATTGTGAAGGTAGGCTTGTCATAACCATAGTTGAGGATACCAATAAGTTTAATATTAGAGATGTAAAAACAGGGGAATTATTAGCATCCAATTTATCCAAACATCTATTGAAGAAAGAACTATTAGAACAAGAAACAATCTTGTCTTTTGGTGGTAATTGGTTTTTTCAATCAATCAAGATTACAGGATAGGAGTTAGTACAATGTTAGAATCATACTTATATTGGATTTCAGAGTTTAAGATGTTTATGGTACAAGATACATTGATGTTTGCATGGTTTTGTGTGTATATGGGTGCAGCATGTCAATGGTTATATGAAAGGGTATGTTGTGATTAGAATGATTGAACAAAAGTGGGTGTATAGAGGTCATGCGTGTTACATCCACATAGAGCAAATAGAAGAAGATACATCAAAAGCATTTCATTACATAACAAAGCCAAATGGTGAACAGATATTAGCACCATTAGATTCTTATGATTGTGAAAGAAGTTTAGTTGAGGGTTGGATAGATTTAGGTTATCCAGATAGAATAGGAATAGCACCACTTAATAAGTGGGATATTGAACTATTAAAATCAGTAGGAGGTGAAGCGTAGTAAGGGTTATAGCAGGGAAAGGTGGAGTTAGAACCTGCCCTGCTATACAAGGGGAATTGCTGGAGTGATAATTTACATATAAAAACAGTTTTAAATGAGTTAGTAATAATAGTAAACTACATGACTAAAAAAAGGAGTTAAAAAGTGAAAGATAATAATGCAACCACCAATGAGATAGCACCAGCTTTTCTTAAAGCACAAAGCAAACTTAAAGGTGTAGTAAAAAACAATCAAGGCTTATTCAATGCAAAATATGCTGATTTAGGGCAAATTATTGCAACTTGTCAAAAACCACTTAATGATGAAGGACTTGCCATTACACAAGGGCATGATTATGATGTTGATAATAATGTATTTTACACCATAACAAAATTAGTTCATAAATCAGGGCAATCAATGATTAATAAAATAGGCTTTCCAATAGTCAAGAAAGACCCACATGGTGTAGCTGGATTGGCAACTTATGGAAGAAGATATAGCTTATTTGCTATGCTGGGTATTGCACCAATAGATGATGATGGTGCTGCTGCTATGGGTGGCTATCCAACTGATGAGCAAAAAGAAAGATACCAAGAATATTTAAAGCACCATATATTTGTTGGTAAAAAGAGTGATACCAATAGATGGTGGGCTAAATGTGTTACTGAACATGATGCAGAAAAAGCACTTGTATCAATGTTAAAAAGAATGAATGAGTATGATGAAAAACAAAAAAAAGGAAATGAATAGTGAATATTGAAAGAATGAATAAAGGAAGCTGGGGTAAGGTCAGGGCATTTTTTGACATTAAAACAGATGAGGGTTTTATACTTAAAGGCTTCAAACTTGTTGAGGGTATAAATGGATTGTTTGTTGGATTTCCAAGTGAAAAAAAAGATGGTGATGATGAATATAGAGATACCATCTGGGCTGAAAGAGAACTGAAGGAATCTGTTACTAATGTGGCTAAAGCATATTATAACAATGGTGATAGCAATACAGCACCAAAACAGCCTGAATCTATTATTAATGATGAGGATATACCCTTTTAAATAAACTGCGTAACAGGGGTGGCTTTCCAATTTGCTGCCTCTGTTACACAATAAGGAGTTAAAAATGAGTTATAAAAATTTTGATTTAAGTAATGATGATGTTGTAGATTTCATGCACTATCTAAAGAAATATTTTGATGAGGAGTTGCTGCTTTCACAAAATGAAATAATAGATGTTATGATAGATGTGGTAGATAAGCCACATAAGTATGATGATTTATATCAAAAATATAGACAAATGGAGTTAATAAATGAATAATATAAGATTAAGAAAAATGCTGAATGACCATGAGCGTAGTCAAAGATGGTTAGCCAGAAAAATGAATGTATCTTACCAAGCCATGTACAAGTGGGCTAATGGTCTAATGCCTATTTCAGAAGCAAGAAAGGCTCAAATTAAAGAGATATTGAGATGAGTGGAGGTTGGATTAAGGTTCATAGAAAAATACTTGATAATAGCTGGTTATCAAAGAATAGGGTATATTCCAATTTTGAAGCATTTATGTTTTTATTGCTACAGGCAAACCATAAAGATGCAATATATCCACTTGTTGATGGTGTGATTGAGATAAAAAGAGGGCAACTTGTAACATCACAAAAGAAGTTATGTAAGCAGTTTAATTGGTCAAATTCCAAGTTAAGAAACTACCTAAAAACTGCCAAAAATGCGTCAATGATTCACACTGAAACAACATCTAAAAAAACTACCCTAACTATACTAAACTATGATAGTTATCAGGATGCAGGAACTGAAAAAGCATTTAAAAAACACCAAATAAGCACTAAAGAAGCACCAAAGAAGCATACAAACAAGAATAATAAAGAATTAAAGAATAATAAAACATTGTATGATTTTTTTGAAAAATGGTGGGATTTATATGATTTTAAGATTGGTAGAGATAAGTGTGAAAAGATATGGAAAAGAATTTCAAAGCAGGATATTGAAAAGATTTTAATTCATACTAAAGATTATGTAAAGGTTACTGTAAAAACTGAAACAGTAGGCAAGGTATTTAAGCCAAGAAGAAAAAATCCTGCTACATATCTAAATCAAAAATCTTGGAATGATGAGATAGTAAAAGAGGATTTGCAGGAGAAGTTTACACCAGATGATTTTATGGTTGATGGTGGTGGTATTAATAAAAAGGGATATTGTGAGGGTTGTGGTAAGTCAGATTTCTATACTCCTTATGAGGTATCAACAGCAGATTCAAGATGTTGTGGAAAAAGAGTATTACCAAGAAGGGAAAAAGTAGATGCCTAAAGATATTTATTACACACAAGCAGAACCATTTAGTGTATCTAAAAAGCAGAAGAATCAGTTGGAAAATGCAGCAAATGGTGTATGGTATTATGAAGCCTATTTTAAAATGGCTATTTTAGAAGATAAATTGGCAGGGAAATTGATGAGTAAAAAAGGAGTTAAAAAATGAAAGAAGATATGTTGGTTGAAGAAAACCACAAGTTAGGAAGTGAACTACACAAGTTAAATGCTAAATTTTCAATCTGTTTACAAGCATTTGAAGCATTAATGCAACATGACTATACAGGTATAGTTGAACAAGCATTAGCAGAAATTGAGAAGTTAGATGAGTAGAGAAGATAAGAGTTTTAGCACAAGGCAAAAAAAAGCAATAGAAGCTGAACAAAGATTTATAAAACAATATGAATCTGAAGGCTGGTATATATATGAATATGGCATACACATGGCTGAAAAAGATAATAACAAGTTCTGGAAACTTCCTAAAATCATACAGAAAACACCTGATTTTATATGTTGGAAACCAGATAATATTAAAAAACCAATTTTTGTTGAGCATAAGCAACTTGGTGTAGATTGGTTAGCACTAAAACCTGAACAACATCAAGAATATAAAAGGTGGAATAATTTGATGCCTTTATATTATGCAATAGAAGTAGTTACCTATACACCAAATGGAAGGCAATATGAAACTTTTTTTGCAGATTGGGAATGTATGGAAAAATTAGCACAACAATCATTAACTGATAATGATGGTAATATGCAGCCATTTCCATCTGAAACAGATGGTAGTAAAGTACATTATCCTATTAGAAGTAAAATAATAAAAGAATTAATGATTTAAAATATGATGAACTACAAAGCAGTTTTGATAACTTGGTTTATATTTGTTGGAACAGTTATTTATTTCAATGTAGTTAATCAAAATAAACCTTTAAGTAATTGTCATAATGCAGAGATAAAAATTTATTATGACAAACCAATGTGTACTAAATGCAAATTATTTTGTGAAGTTAAAAAATAATTTCTCCTCTATAAACTAAAAAAAAATACACTTTTTACAGATTTATTCCATTATTTATTTGGTTATATGCTTTGAC
>CEUO01053571.1_pt1 | contig 17252 bp, 24 predicted proteins | sample 531391 | NCBI WGS metagenome assembly CEUO01 (sample SAMEA2622799, study PRJEB7988) | marine metagenome | isolation source: saline water (ENVO:00002010), including
TGGTGTTGATTGTTGTTCTCCCATTTCTATTTGTTTTAATTTATTATCTATATTACTATAATTTGTTTCTTTTGTATTCTTTACTCTTAGTATATGTGATTTTGAACGAGCGGCTGCTAGTAATCCATATGGTGAATCTTCAACTATTAAAGTTTCCTCAGGTAAACAACTCATCATTGATATTGCTTTCCAATACATTTCAGGATGTGGTTTACCATTTTTAACATCTTCATTAGATACTACTAAATCCATAAACTCCATAATACCCAACTTTGATAAAACAGTTAAACAAGTTTTTCTTATTGAGTTTGAACATACTGCAATCTTGTAACCTTCACTAACTAAGTTACTCATACATTGTATTAAACCTGAATTAGGTTCTAATGCTCTTAACTTATTCAAAGTAAGTTCTTGTTTATGTTTCCAAATATCTTTATGGGAATCGATTGGTAATCCTTTTTTCTCAGATAACATATCTAACTTCTGAGTAGTTTTTAAACCATCATAAGTGGATAAATGTTCATTCCAACTGATAGCATATTCTTTACCTAATGCTTCATTAAGTGCTTCATAATGGATATTCTTAGCTTCAACTAATACACCATCTAAGTCAAATATTATTAATTTAATTTTACCTCCCATGTTTTCCCTCATCAATATGTTTAAATAAACCTTCACCATGAGCAACCTTATAAGTTTGTTTAGCCCACCATTTAGAGATATTACCTTCTAATGCAATACCACCACCTGCAAAAGGTTTTACTGTATCCAAATAAAAATCTTTTTTGTACAAACATGGATTGTTAGTCCAATTACCATACCTTGATGTTGTTGTAAAGTATTCACCTTCTTTTGATATATGTTGTGGAAATTTTTCAAGTGGGTCACACCAATGGACAGAATCTAAAAGATGTGGTGATGTGCATTCTATTTCTTTATCATAATAATCTAATTCTCTACCTTGATATTGAAATGAAAAATGTGGATGACCTGGCTCTCTTCTATGTCTATATCTAATACAATCATAACCACTATTTAATAAATCAATTCCACTTTTGATTCTTTCTGTTGTAGTTTGTTTATCTTCAATTAACTTCCAATCGTGTTCTAAAACCATAACATTTTCTGTTTTAGCTTGTGATGTTAGTTGAATAAATCCTTCACCTATACCAATATTATTTTGTAATCCAATATATGGAATGTTAAAATGATTAGCTATTTGTTTATCTTGTTCTGATACTTCTTGAAATAAAATACAAACATCATTTACTTGATGTAAAAATTCTCTATCAAAATAAGTTTGTAAAGTGTTAACAAGAGTTTGTCCACTTTTCCAAGATAAGATACCGATACTTAGTGGGAGTTTTTCCATTCGTTATATTTTTGAATTAAAAATTGTACTCTCTGTTTCTGAGTATGATTCTCTAAAACCTTTTTAAATCCATTGTTAGCAATTTTTTCTCGTTCTTCATCATTTTCATTATAATAATTTATTTTGTTGATACAATCAACTATATCATCGTAATAAACTATATCTTCACCATCAGTAAATAATTCTTCTAACTTTTTAGATTTATTTAATCTATCACAAAGAACCATTTTACCACAAGCCATTCCTTCAAATAATCTTCGAGTTACTTCTCCCCATCTTGAATGTTGAATAACCATTTTTCCTTTGTTAAGAAATTCAGTATGTTGTTTTGAATTAAATCCATTTTGATTTCCAATTGTACCACCACCATGTTGAGTAATTGTATCTAAAAATTCTGAACCACCTCTACCTCTTGTTGTTACTGCAACAAATTCTGGTGTAGATAAGATTGGAAACTGAACTCTTGTATCTGCAAAATGTGTCCACCAATGAGCATCTTGGTTTCTTTTTCTATATTCTGTTGTTGATTCAAAATCAGGTGAAAGAGTCATATGAAACCTTTCTGATTTGGGAAAATTTCTTTCAAAGTTCTGTGGGTCATCTCCACTCTCTTGTACCCAAAATGCATCTACTAAACTTTTATCTAAAAGAGGTGAATCAAATCTACCCCAATCCATAAACAAAACAATATCAGTTTTTGGTTTATCATCTAACCACTTTTTAATTTCATTATCATTCCAATTCTGTAATCTATTTGAACCTATTGATACTATTTCTACTTCCCAATTTAAAGAACGAAATTCGTTAACAAGTGCAAGTGGTGTTGACCACTCTTCATTTTCATACGCATAAATAAAAGTTATTTTCATGATACTGCTCTACCTTTCATGTTTTCCCAATCTCTATCTTTTCTTACTTCATCATTTGTATCTCTTGTTGCTCTTAAAACATTATTTGTTGTATTTAATTCTTCAGATAAATAAATTAATGCTGATAAATCTTTAGGAAAACAATGTCCACCAAATCCAAAATCACCATCATGACCAGGCACCATCCAATGTGATTTACCCAATCTTTCATCTAATGTTGCGTATTCTACAACTTTATCATAATCTGCTCCTACTTCTTCACATAACTGATATATTTCATTAGCAAAAGATACTTTAGTAGATAGAAATGTATTGGTCATGTATTTTACCATCTCTGCATATGTAGAGTGTGTTTTAATTATTCTTGCTTTAGGAAAAACTTTTGAAAACAATCTAACTACTTTTGTAGAATAAGGTCTTGGGCCTCCTATAATAATTCTATCTTGATTATTGTAATCCTCCTCGGCATTTCTTTCAGTTAAAAATTCAGGATTAAAAAGAATATTTAGGTGAGAAAATTGTTTATTTAATTTTTCAGTCGAACCAGGTGGTATCGTTGATTTTATTATAATTGTTTTACTATCATTACCTGCAAATTTAGTTAGTGTATTAATTTCTAATAAAGAAGAATGTAATATATTTAAATCACAACTTCCATTTTCTCTCATAGGAGTAGGTAAACAAACAAAAATAGTATCACACATCATAACTAAATTATTTAAAGTTGATGTGGATTTTAGTTCATTTAAATCATAAGTTAGTACATCATAGTATTTTCTCCACTTTTGATATACTGCATTACCTACAAAACCTTGTCCTACTATTCCTATCATAAATTTGCAATATAATCTTTTAATCTATCCTCTGGTTTCCATCCCAAATATCTTTCCGCATCAGGATTAGTATTAAGTGTTTCTCTGTAATTACCTTTTTGGTCTGGTATGTATTCAGATTTTACCTGTGGATATTTTTCTTTAAACATTTTAAATAATTCATTTATAGAATAATTTACTCCTGTCCCTAACTCCCATGCATCTTCGTGTATTTTATCTGTTTGTGATATTCTTATTAATCCATCTACTATATCATCTACATGAGTAAAATCTCTTCTTTGTTCACCATCACCAACTATTTTTAGGATTCTCGATTTTTCACCAGTATATTTTGTAATCAATCCCCTCCAAATACCAATAACATTCCCATCAATTATATCTAATGATTCATTTGGGCCATATACATTGTAAAATCTTGCGATTCTTACATCAATATCATATGATTTTTTGTATAATTTACAAACCTCTTCACCTAAATATTTGTACATAGCATAAGGTGAATCTGTTGGGTCATGGTGTTTGGAAGATGAACCTGCATACACAACTTTTACATTGTTATGTCTTGCCCACTCACATACTGCACGAGTTCCATTTACATTTACTCTAAAAGTTTCTGTTGGGTCTTTAAATGATGGTTGAACTCTTGAAACAGCGGCTATATGATAACATAAATCATAATCACCTGTCAGATATTCAATTGTTTCAATATCTGCATCAAGGTACTTAACACCATCTATTTGATTATTTTGTGTACCTGTTGAGTAATCATCAAGTGATACAACATGATGTCCTTGTGAAACTAATCTCTTGATTAGATTCATTCCAATAAATCCTGCCCCACCAGTTACTAAAATTTTCATTTTACAATGCCTATTAGTTGGTGTTCATTAAATAAAATGAACTCTTCATCTCCTACTTCAACTTTATTTGAAGCGTGTTGTTTTTCATACATTACTGTATCTCCAACGCTCACTGTCATAGGTATTCTTTCTCCATTTTGTGAGAATATACCTGTACCTACTGATACAACTTCACCATAAACTTTATGGTTCATTGTAATAGAATCTGCAATAATGATTCCTCCTTTTGTTTTTGTTTCTGTTTGGGTTGGTCTTACTAAAACTCTATCACCCAATGGTTTAAATTTACCTGATTCCATATTTTATATTATTATGTTCTACTGTTCTATAAATCATGAATGAAATTGTTGAAAAAACTAATGTTTTCCAAATTCTTTTATTCAATGTCTTGTTTTCCTTTTCATTTACTCCTATCGCTTCTAAAAGAGTTGTTGGTGGTTCTTTATATTCCCATGATGGTTTAGCTGATACACAACTACCAAATAATATAATTCCACTAAATACTAATGATAATATTTTTTTTCTCATATTGTTTCGTAAAATTCGTTTTGTTGTTCTTGTCTATCTATTTGTTTAGGATGATACAAACACCACTCTTCTTGTGCAGGAAAGTTTGAAAATGTATCATAACCTGTTATTCTTTCGTGTACTTTATTCATCCACATTACTTCATCAGTATTTTTGTAAATACGAGTTTGATAATCTGGCCAGTTAACCCAACCTTTTTCATTTACATTCCACTTCCATTTATCAATGTGAGATTGAGTTAATCCTTCAACTGTATTTACTCTTGGAACAAATACAATATCGACTGGATTTTCTTCTAAAACTTGTGGTAAATATTCCACAAGAAAATCGTTAGGGATTTCGTCTGCATCTATCTGAAAAATATAATCTTTACTACAATGTGATTTTAAGTTATTTTTAAAAGAAGCAAAATCTTTATTAAGGGGAAACCCAATAACTTTATGATTCTCATGCATATTATCCATTAAAGTAACATATTCTTTTACTTCATTGGTAACAGATGCTTCATCATATTGAATTACAATTTCATCCTCTTTTCTAATTTTAAGTTGTAAGAAATTTAATAATTTAGTAAGTTCTTTAATTTCATTACAAACTGTAATAGCATAACTTATTGTCATAATTTATTATATTAAACTTGAATTATCTTCTGATTCATTTGGATTATTAACCTCATCTTTAATAATTTCTCTTTTTTCAGATGCTGTTGTTTTCTCTCCAAATAATGCCTCTAAAACATCTTGTTCAAATCTTATTTCATAAACATTTACAACCTTATCTAAAAAGTATGTTCTATAATTATCTAAATCAGGTCTATAAATGTTTCGATTGTTTTTTACAGATTGAAATATTTGGGAACCATCTCTACTGTATTTTTTTAACATATATTCTAATCTTAAATCAGAATTAAGTGGTGTTCTTTTATCTCTTAGTTTACCTATAAACTGTGTAAAGTGTAAAGGAATTATTTCATTGATTTTTATACAATGTATTTTTTTATTAACTATTCCTAATACAAAAACATATCTTGCTTCTGCACCTTGTTTGTTTGGTGGGTTTCCACCTTTATAAGTCACAATACGATAAATGTTTCTTGGTCTGATTTCAGAACGAGATATTCTTTTTTCAGGTCTTAAAAATTTTTGATATTGTCTTGTATAATAAGCCATTATAATTTTTTAATTTCAGGTAACTTTAACTCAACATGCTTTTGTACCTTAACATATTTATCAAGTATCTTTCCTAATTTATCAGTCATTTTTTGTAAAGTAAAGTTCTTAATGTTTGATTTTAAACCAGCTGATTTTGTTAAATGTTTTTTATAATTTTTGTGTACATCAAAAAACTTTTGAGCTGCGTTTGAATAATTTACATAAAACCATTTTGATTCTTTTAATAAAAACTTATTTTGTGCTGATTGATGAACCTCTTTTAACTCACCATCCAAGTAAACAGTAGAATCTTCTGGTAAGAAATCTTTATGTCCACTCCAATTAGAAACAAGTATTGGTTTACCAGTTGTACAAAACTCAGCTAAAGGTCTACCATATCCTTCTCCTTTTGTAAACATTACTTTTGCCTTTACTTTTGGATGCATGTAAAGGTTATTTAAATCAGATGTTGATAAATCTCCCCAAACTAAATGTATAGGTGGACATTTATCTCCAAACTCTTTTGTTATTTCATCTATTTTTTCTTTAATAACTTCTCTATCAATTACTGAAAATCCAGCGGATGAGGTTTTTAGAATAAGACCTGGTTGTTGTTTCTTAGGAAGTGATTTAAATACTGAACAAAATGTTTTAATCATCATACCTGTATCTTTTCTATCATGTCCTAAATCACCTTGTAACCAATGTCCAACATAAAGAAAATTAAAATCAGTCTCAACAGATTCTAATATATCATTTGATTTATCATATTTACCATTGAAAATTTCTTCATCAACTCCTTCAAATAAAACTTCTGTTGGTTTTTCTAACTTTACAACACCAGTTTGTTGTTGAGTTCTTTTATCAACTTGTGTGTATGATGTTTTTTGTAGAACATCTTTTGTAAATTCAGATGGAGTTATAATTAAATCCATTTGATTACTTGCTTGTAGAAACTCTTGTGGTGCAAGAGTAGTTTCAACCCCAGCAGTAATACCGATATTAAACTTACCAACTCTTCTAAATTCATTAGCTACAGTAACTTGGATAAATACATCTATTGTTTTATCTATTTGTGTAATAACATTTTGTAAAATCCATCTGTGAAACTCATCTTGTGGATTTAATTGGTCTTGAGGAGTATTACCCCATCTTGTTGGAACAACTTTAATTTCGTATCTATCTAAATCGTAAAGTGATTTTAAGATATCTCTTGAATGGTCACCATAACCACTTCTTGTAGCTATAGGTGCCTGAAATACTAATAATGGTTTATTCATTTTCTAATTCTCTTAATCTGTTTTCTTCTTCTTGTCTTAAACATCTTTGGATTGACATTTCAGTTAATTTTGTTATTTCTTCTAATTTTTCAACTTCATGTGGTGAATTATAACATTCAAACTTAATAGTTTCTACCTCGTTATCTTGTAAAACAAGAACATGATAATCATCTTGTAAATCTTTTCTACCATGAATAGCTTCTCTTGAAGCTGTTACTTGTTTTGAAGTCCAATAACCTGGTAATCTTATTATAAAAATTGGTTTACTCATTACTTGAGTTTGTAAACATTAAACTTTTTCTTAGGTTTCCAATTTTTAAATGTAGTTTCGATTCCATCAACAAGTGTTTGACACATATTTGTATGATTTAATCCCATCTCACCTAAGAATTCTTTTCTACCTACTAATCCAGCTTCTTTTCTTTGTTCAGGTGTTTTATCATACCAATACTTTATAGCATCTGCAACTTCATGTACATCAACTTTATCATCTATAATATAGGGTGTAGGAATAGAACCAACCATTGTTTGAACTCTTGGCCATACTGGTTTTACCCACTCACCATGAGTTACTTTATCTTCCCATTCTCTGTAATTGTGAAGTGAACCGATTTGTTTGTAATCTTCAGCAGTAAAGTATTTTTTAGTAGATTTCTTTTTAAATCCACATTGGTCTTGCATTCCACCTGTTACATTTAAAATAATAGGAGTACCTGCCATTATTGATTCAGCAGTTACTAAACCAAATCCTTCGTTACCAGCAATGTTTATAGTACAATCAGCAATATTATAAATGTAATTTAGTTCTTTTTGTGATATTCTTTCAGTTGAAAATTTAATATCACACTCAGGTGCTATTCTATCTGCAACTTTAAATAAATCTGTACCATTTGGGTCTTTTGGTGCAGTATGCATTATTAAACATACTTTATCCTTATCTTCTTTTGGTAATCCATCTACGAATTTTTTAAATGCCCAAATAACATCTGATGGTTGTTTTCTTTTGATGTTTCTGTTCATCCAAAATAAAATAAATTTATAATCTTTACCTGTGGTTACTTTATCATGAAAATCTTTTGGAACTTCAGTCGGTTTGTAAGTATCAGAATTTATACCATGTGGTACATAATCTACTTGCCAATCTTCTAATGGTTTGATTGTTTCTGAATCTAATTTTCCAACTCTACTTACAATACCATAAGTTTGTCTTGAGATACATCCTAACCAATCACAACTTTCATAGTAATCTCTATTGTAATGAGGGTCTGGTAAATCATCCCATATATGATAAAACAGAATAGGAATATTTTGTCTTATTTCTGATTCCATTTCATACAACCATCTCCAATATCTTGGGTCTGTAAAGTGTAGAATTGCATCTGGCTGATGTCTCATAATTAATTCTCTGAGAATATTTGCATCACCATATCCAGTCCAAGGAATGATTTTTAAAGAAGCATCTTTTATACCTGTTTCTTTTCTAACATCATTACCTAAATCTATTTCTTTACCTTTTTCAGGATGATTTACTGCGGCTCCTAATTGAACCCAATGGTATTTATCTAAAGTTCCTAAAACTAATTCTTTAGATACTGTTGCGATACCAGATGACATTCTTAAATCATCTGATAATAGAAGAATCTTCTTCTTTTTGTCTTTTGCCATTAACCTTTATTTAAATTGTTCTAAATCTTCTGCGGTTGTTCAACTTTACTCTCATGGTATTACCCATATGAAGTTTATTTTTAACTCTATCATTAAATTCTTCACGAGTTTGATTAAGTTGAGTATTGCCGTTATCTTGTTGTTGTTTCATAATTAGAATTGTGAACCACTCTCCTGTAATTTTGTGTAGTTATTGATTTCATCTTTGTAATCTGTATCATTAATGTATTTGTGTAATGAACGATTTACTAATTTTTGAAAAGTAATGTTTGAATCAAAAGATATTCTTTTAAATTCTGCATAAACTTCTCTTACGATTTTAACAGTTGTTAATTTTGTTTCTGCCATAACATATTTTATTATTGTTTTATATAAATATATACAAAAATAAAAAAGAGTTAATTCCAAGCGGAACATAACCCTCTTTGTTTGAACTCACACCAATCACAATGTCTACCTTTTGTATGGGGAAACACTTCTTGTATTACATTTCCTCCTTCATCAAACACAGAATCAACAAACCCCATGAACCCATCCCATGCTCTATTTACAGATGGTTTACCATTAGCAGGAACAAATTTTGATATTCTTGGTATTGGAAACTCGTAGTTTTCGTTTATCTTTCTTTTCAGTATTTGGTATTCTACTTTTATTTTATCTAAAGGTATATCGTATTTTTCAGAGTAAAACTTTTTATATAATAACATCTGAGAAGTTTTGATTTTGTTGGCCTTCTGATACTTGTTCCAACCTCTTGTAGATGTTTTTAAATCTATGATAACATATTCTTGGGTAGTTTTATCTTTTAGTAATACATCTATAAATCCAACAAAATTAACACCTTCCTTAATTTTTGCATTAAGTACTTGTTCTATTGCAACTAATTCAAAACCACTTTTGGTGTATAATTTATCTAATTTTTTTGAGAAGTATGATAAAATCTTTTTACCATCTTCAAAGAACTCACCTAACTCTTCTTTTTTACATGGATACATTCCTTCATCCATCTTTTCTGATTCTTTCTTAAAATGTTCTACCATTTGATTGTACAACATTGTTTCTAAATCTAACTGAAGTGCTTGTTTCTTGGTTACATTGTACATAACATCCAAAAAGTGTTGGATAGTTTCGTGCATTGCAGAACCAAAGATTGTGTGAATATTTGCAGATGAAGTTCCTAACCTGTCAATATAGTTTAATTTATACTGTTCTTGACAAGTTGAATACATTCCATATTGAGAATAACTTACTCTAGCCATAATTACTCTTTACTATGTAAATATACGAAAAATAATCGAGAAATCCAAATAATTATACCTTTAATTTAAGTTTAGTTATTTGTTTTTTATCGATTCCATATTTTTCACAAATGTATTTGATATTTTCTCTACCTTCTCTTGTTGAATGAAGTATGTGGCAATAATCTTCTGCTTCCAAAGATGAACACATGAAATCAGTAACAATTAAGTCAATTAACCATGATTCATATTTTTTTATACCTTTACCTTTTGTATATTTTAGGAAGTATCTTCCTTTTGGTAAAATTCCAATAAGTGCAAGATATAAATCTTTTGGTTGAAGAGTTTGCGTATAGGGTTGTATTTCTGATAGGACTTCTATCCAATCAGGATTCATAGATAAGAAACGATGAATCATATAATTACTCCATGTTTTCTTATCACTTTCTTCAAGTTTATCCCAATACTTAGGGTCTTGAAATTGTGTAACCGCTTTTATGTGGTCAAATAATGTTTTTGGTTTAGCCATCTAAATCTGTAATCACAGGTTTTAATTCATCTGGTAGTAATTCTTTGTTTATCTCTCCACAATCACCACAAAGATATAACTCTACTGGTATGATTGCATCTTTTGCTTGACCTGTAATCAATCTTGATATCTTTAAGAACTTAGTACCTGGTATAAATACTGACCCACCACATTCTTGGCAAGTCATCTCCTTTGCATCTTTTAAATCTATTTTTGGTTGTTGGGGTGGTTGTTGTCCACCATTCATTCCTACAATTTTCGCCATGATTTTCTAATTTTTTCTTCGTTTTCTTTACCTCTCTTTTTGATTTGTTCAAACTCTTCATCAGATAGTTTTTTACCTTCACTAGCCGCTGCTAATGATGCAAACTTTTTCATCTCATGTGAATTGAGAGGTCTTGTTTTAGTTTTAAGATATGCAGTTTTAGAATCTAAATATTCTAAGAACTTGTCAAAATCTTCTTCTGCTATTTTATCTAACTCTTCGTCAGATAATGGATTGTTTGGGTCATATATTAATTCACTCATAGTACAAATATACAAAAAATTTATGAATTATCCAAATTATTTTTACAATTTTTATTGTGACCAAACCAACCACAACATTTACATCTAACATAATATACTGTTGATGCAATTACTGGTGAACCTGCAAGTGCTGTCCAAATATTTGGATGCCAATGTTCACCACAAATTCCTAATATGTGTTTGATAAATTCTATCATAGTATTCCAACTATTTGTATTATACAACTCATAAAAGTAATTTCTTTATCTACTACTAATGCATCTTTATGTTGTGATTCTGAAAGTATAAGAATTATATTAGAAGTATTCCCACCTCCATACTCATCTACTTTCTCATAAAGAAAAGAATATAACTCAGTAAAATCTTGTATTCTTGCATCTGCTACTGCTTGTCTAATGTTTTTCCATTTATTTCTTTTATCATCTTTTGATTTAAGAATCTCAACCACCTTAGATTTGATGTCTGAATCGATTACAGAGGTTGTGTCGAGTTTTAATTTACCTTGTGATGAATTTAGTTGACAAGTGTTAATAATCTTTCTAATATCAGGATATGAACTATCAATGATAGGTACAAGGTCTTGTGGTTTGAAACCAATAACCTCTTTACTTAAAATCTGTGATATCTGAACTGCTACTTCTTTTTTAGATGGAGGTACAATCTGAAATGTTTGACAACGAGATTGGATTGGGTCAATAACTTTCTCAACATAATTACAAGTTAGAATAAATCTACAATGTTTTGAGAAGGTTTCCATCAAGTTTCTAAGTATTGCTTGTGCATTTGGAGTCATGTAATCAAACTCATCTAAGATGATTACTTTCATATCCTTAAAACCAATTGTGGAAGCAAAACCTTTTACTTTGTTTCTAACTGTATCTACATTGTTCTCATCAGATGCATTTATAATGATATAATCACAATTGATTGAGTTAACAATTAACCTTGCTAAGGTTGTTTTACCTGTACCTGCTTTACCAAAAAATAAAAGATGAGGTACATCTCCACTTTGAAGATAATCACTTACCTTTTGTTTTAGATGTTCATTACCAACATATTCTGTTAGTTTACGAGGTCTATATTTCTCTACCCATAGAGAATTGTTTACCTCTTTATTTGTTGTATCTTCAAAGAATGACATATTAAAATGTTGAGTTTTTTACTTCTTTACAAAAATCTGATAATTTTTCTAATTTTGTAATGATAGATTGTTTTCTGTTTTCATCGATTCCTCTTTTGGATTCTCCATTTAGTTCTGAGATAATATCTTGTAATGACCTAGCAACTACTACTAATCCATCTTCTTTTGAGTTAAGATAGTTATCTGATATTCTAAACTTTTGTGCTATTTCTGTTAAATTCATAATTTTTAATTTATATTAAGTTGTTTTTATTTTTAATTCCTTTTATATTATATATTGTTCCAGCAAAAACAATTCTTTTTTTATCTGGTTTTTTTGGTAAATCTGGTTTATGGTCGTATTCAGGTTTGAACACTAAGATATTACCTTCTTCAATAGGATATTCACATACTTTTAATGTAGAACTACCCCATGCACTTGTATCTGAGAAACTAAATTTTAATTTACTTTCACAGTTTGTTGGTAGCTGAATGTAAAACACCCAACTCCAAATAGGTTTTACATTATCTTTTTTGAAAAAATATTTCACTTGTGAGTGATTATGGTAGTAAACTGTATCTTCTTCTTTATTTTGTGTATAAATCCAATTGATACTTGTATAAGGATTTGTTACATTATTAAATTGTTTCATGATGGATTTTTCAATATCATTTTTAATATTATGTAAATCACCACCAGATAATTCAAACCAAACTTGTGTACCAGGTAATTCTTCAGTTGTACTTTTAGATACATCTAAATTTATTTGAGCTTCTTTAACAAGATTCTCTATATCATATTTACCAAATATGTTTGCAAAATAAATACCTTTATATTTTTCTTCGAAGTTCATTTAATTAATTTAATAATTTTATCTACCGAATCACTATCAACTTTTATTGTGTGATATTCAAGTCCATTATCTTCTAAAATCTTTTTACATAATTTATCAATTTCAACTGCTTGTTCAAAATCTTGAAATCTTTCTTTATTATTATGTACAGTTTCACCTCTTTCTAAAAGTATGTTAATGTTATCATATTGATTATGTAAATGTATTACAAATTTATGAAACTCATCACCATAAAATTTTGCTGGATAACCTTTGGTATAATAAGTATGATATATTGTAGAAAATAAAATAGGTGAATCAATTACTATATAATCTACTTTTTCATAACATTCAGCAATACCTCTATGTTGATTAGCAAATACATAAAGTTGGTCTGATATCGCTGGTATATTGTTATCCCATGCCAATCTTTTAGGAAATTCATAAGGATTATTACAACTAATGTGATTCTTTTTGAGTTGATAAGTGATGCCATTTGCAATGGAAGATTTACCAATACCTGCACCACCAAAGAGGTTTATAAGTTTACTCATTTATCATTTTTTATGAAACACAAAAATTGGTTCAAATTTATATACCTTTTTATCGTATTCTACTGCGTTCTTAATACCACTTTTGGATGGGTCTAATCCAACCATTCGTGTCATTAACATCTTAAGTTTACCTTTATACTCACAACCCAAATCTTTTAAGATATCAATTGAATCTTGTTCAAGTGGATAATAAGTATTTTCTCCTATCTTTATATCAGCAATATTCCAAAGAATGTATCTATCATTCTTTAGATACTCGTAAATCGTTGTTAGAGTAGGTTTTAAGAAGTTATCTCTCCAATCTTGATATTCACCATAGGCTTTAAAAGATTGACTCTCATCTTGAGAGTATTGTTCTCTGTTAAAATATGGAGGTGAAGTAAATGAAATATCAAACTTACCTTTATACTTTTGAAACTTTGGATTGTTTGAGATTAATTCTGAACCATCTTGAAATAATTCATAGGTATTACCTTGTGGTTTAACATCAAAGAATGATGTAAGTTTTTCTGAATAATCATCTACACAATTATCATTATAAAACTTAGCCATGTACTCGTAACGAGAAATACCTTCTTCATCTAAGAAGTTATCAGGATTAGGGTCTGTACCAACATAATGAATTTTCTTACGAGAACTCATCGCTCCTAAGATTCTACCACCCCAACCACTTGATGAATCATAAATATGTAATGGTTCATCTGTATCAATGTGTTTGGTATAGTTTTCGTAAATCCATTTTGCAGTTAGTGCTGGAAAGTTTACAGCTGGTTGTCCACAACTCAATCTAAATACTTGTAATATCTTTGGAAAGATACCTGAATTTTTTTCATACCATCGTATCTGATATACATAAGTTTGTGTTGTACCTGCTTCAGATGTCCATTCTGATTCTATTCTATCAATATTTGATAGTTGGGTATCTGATAGATATCCATTATCTTTTAACTCTTGAACTTGTTCTGCTTTTAGATAAAGATTTTTTGAACCTATGTACTCTTGATTAAATGTTCCATAGTTTGATATTGTTCTTGTATTTACTTTTGAAATCCAAATACCTAAATCAGAATACTTACCATTAAACACTTTACCATCGTGAACATCTTTGATAAAATCAATAGCACCTTGTCCATTCCAAAAAGGATTTTCATCTTTCTTATCTACAATTGAACGAGACCATGAATACATTGAATCTCGTTTTACTGAGCGTTTCATAATCCTAACAAACTTATCTTCCATGTTAGGGTCTGAAAAGTGGTCGTAGATAGATAAACCATTATCAGCTGATTTACCAATTGAAATCTTTGTTTTTAACATTGTAGGAAAAAACTGATTTACAACTGATGCATCTTTATTGAAGTTCTTAATTATACCTAATGATTCTTTATCACCACTTGTATCCTTCTCCCAATAATTAGCTGGATTAGATTTAAGTTTTTTAAAGTTCTTAATTATACCAACTTCATTCTTACCAATAACTGGTGGTGTTCCTCTATCATCCCATTGTTCAGTAACCTCCTTACGAAGTAGACGAGCCCATTTTACGAACTCATCATCAGTCATTTCTAGCAACTGATGATAAGTCGTATTGGATTTAAACTCACTAAATCTACTCTTTTCGTAAAAGTATTTACTCATTATGATTGTATCTCTACTAAATAATAGTTTGATTCGTAATTATCTACTTCAAATGAAATGTGTGCTAAACCTTGAGATGAAATCTTCAAAGTAGCATCTGTTGCTTCTTTGTTTGCAACTAATATTTCTTTTAAGAAGTTTGCTGAAAAGGATATTGGTTCTACTTTATCTTTTTTACAAGTACAATCAACATCTATATTGATTCTATTTGTATTGATATTAGAAAATCCTAAAATGATTTGTCCATTGTTACCACCAGAACAAGTAAATGTAAAGTTATTTTCATCTGCTAAAGCACCTTTTGCTTTGATGAACTTTGAAATAAAGTTTGAATCTAATTTAATTTCAGTATCAAACTCTGGTAATTGTTTTAAATCAGGTACATTAGGGATAACTGATAAATCAGCTAACATATAGTTTACTGATGTAGAACCATCTTTGAATTTCAAAGAAACTGGCTTACCATCAATATCATTGATTGAGAAATCAACATCATCTCCTAATACTGATAACATTTTTGTAAGTTTTGTAGTATCATATACACCGAATGATGAATCTGAACTATCAAAATCTTTCATAGTAACACTACCCAAAACAGATTTATCATCTGAAATGAATGATGTTGTAAGAGAACCTTCTTTAGATTCCCACTTCACAGATTCTACTAAACCTGCAAGATTGTACTTCGATACGAAGCGATTTAATGATTGTTTTTCCATGTTTTTATTAAATTATAATTTATGTTTGTACAAATATACGAAATTTTTTTGAATTATCCAAGCTAAAAGTTAAAAAACTTTTCTGCAGTTCGTTGTTCACTTACAACATCTCCCCAACCAATGGCATCATAGAAATCTTGTAGTTTACCTTTTAATTCTCTCTCAAAGATTTTATTATGGTCAATGTATGTTGCAATAAATTCTTTGATATCTTTTGGGTCATTGTAACCTGTAAATGCTAAACCACTTAATCCAAGTGGATTATCTTTAAGGTAAACCCATTTTACTTTATCACCGTTTCTCATAGGTTCATACTTGAATGGTGAATTAAAGTGTTGTAAACAATCGTTGTAAGATATTGCTGCTTTCACATGAGCAGGAGTTCCTTTCATAAATTGAAACAATTGTCTCTTACCTTTTGGCATATATTTTGAAAGATTCTTCACTGCTGAGTTTTTAGCAATATCTTTTGTAGGTTTGTTTACCATTGATTTTTTAAAATCTAAAACATAATCTGAAATCTCTTCTTCAGTTTTACCTTTTAGAATATCAATCAATACAGTTCCCATACATTCTTGAAATGCTTTTGGAAACGAACTTCTTTTTACATCTAATCCTTTTACATCTAATTTATCTACTGGTACTCCATTATCTGAAATAATCCATTGAGCATATCTTTTCTTTGCTACCCACAATCCAGCCTTGGCAACATACTCTTTTTTAATCTCTAATCTATGTTTATCTTTATCAACATTAAAAATCTTTTTAGCAAGGATGTTATAGAAATCATTAAGATAATCTTGCATCTCTTCAGCAATCTCGTTTACATAACCAGCGATTGTATCTTGTTCATTATTTCTCCATCCATCTTTTCTATGGTCTAATAAAGGAACGGCTGAAAAGAATACCGAATCAGTATCTATATAAATGTTTGAATCAGCATCAGGTGTATTTAGTTCTTTATTATACTTGATGTTAGCCATATCTGCAGTAGATTTAATCACAGTTTGACCTGTTGTTGTAACTGCTTCAGCATTATCAATATCATAGAATCTAAATGCTGGTAATCCTAAAACACCATACAATGAGTTAAGTAAAATCTTTTGTACCAATTGTCTTTTATGATAGAATGCATATTTTTCTTTGTTACCTGCTTTACCAAACTTCTTCATTTCATTTTTATATTTTACTCTTTGAGCAAACCATAAATCAAGAATACCAGGTATACAACCAACAGCATCAGTTCTATATAGTACACCATTTGATGATACAGCAAAATTAGATTTATCTAAATATTCTTTTAGATTTTCTCTTGTTATAGAATCATCTCCAATGTAATATGTATCTACTTCACCTTTTAAAAACTTATTTGCATCCCAATCTTGAATCTTACCAATCTTTGATTCTGGTGAGATATTCAAAGTCATAATGATTGAAGGATATAGTGAAGTTAAATCTAAATCATAAATCCATTCGTATTTACCTACGATTGGTGGTTTAACATATGCACCAATAAACTTCTCTTCATTGTTATC
>CEUO01093080.1_pt1 | contig 17249 bp, 12 predicted proteins | sample 531391 | NCBI WGS metagenome assembly CEUO01 (sample SAMEA2622799, study PRJEB7988) | marine metagenome | isolation source: saline water (ENVO:00002010), including
CCTTCTAAGCTGTAGGTTGTAGGTTCAAGTCCTACTGGGTGTACTAATTGAGTATTAACTAAATTTAATTAATTATGAAGAGAGCAATTTTTTTGGTGATCATATTCCTGTCGTTTCAGGGGTTTTCACAAGTTGAGAGTGGGGTTTATATAACAAATGAAGTGTATGATTTTGTTTTTTTAGATGGTGAGCAAGTGGGTCCACCAAATCATAATTATGGAGACACATACATACATGTATCAGAAAATGGATTCAGGATATATAAGAAAGAGGGTGATACAGGTGAGAGTTATCCACTTGTTTACATGGGGATGGATAATTTTGGGTATCAAATATATGCAGTTCCATTTGGAAACAGACTTGAATTTAAGGACAACTTTATGGTTTTGTTCTACCAATTCAATAATAATTCAGGTTGGTATGAAAGATCCTCTGAGTACCATAATTTGAAATATTTAAGAAAAGAACCTATATTGATATATGAAGAATAAAAAAGGAAGGATTAAAAATGTCCAGTCAATTAAGATTGATGGGATAGAGTTTAGATCCAGACTAGAAGCCTTTACCTATACTGAACTAAAGAAGGCTGGACTTGAGTTTGATTACGAGAAGGAGAAATTCGTTCTTATGGAGAAGTTTAGATACGATGGGGTTAGTATAGAGAAAAGAAAGAAGAAGGGTAAGTTGGTATTTGATCAAGCCTTGAGTGGTATTCGATCCACAACCTACTTACCTGACTTCTCTAACCTCAAAGAGGGATGGATCATAGAAGTTAAAGGACTAAAGTCTGACGTATTTAATTTAAAATGGAAACTTTTTAAGCAATATCTTGTAAAAAACAACTTAAATTACGAACTTTACATGCCTGGAAGTAAAAAGCAAATACTTCAATGTATAGGTATGATAAAAGAAAAGATTGAAATATCTGAGGCAGAAAAAAAGAGAATATCCAAAATGGTTAGGAGAGACTCTGAAATGGATGCTGTTAAAAATGGAATGGATCTAAGATCTAAACCATACAAGAATAAGAAAAAGTATACACGTAAAACAAAACATAATGCTAGGGGGAATTTTTAAAAGTTTAATTGGAAATGCGTCAGGAATAATTGATGAGGTGGTGACCACCAAAGAGGAGAAGCTGACCTTAAAAAACAAGATGAAAGAAATCTTGGTGAACGCAGAGTCTAATGCTCAAGAGCAGGTGACAAGAAGATGGGAGGCTGACGCTAAAGCAGGCTGGCTACCTGCAAATATCAGACCAATAACATTGATATTCTTAACAACAGTATTTGTTATTATATCTGTGTTTGATGGAAATATTGGTGGCTTTTCTATATCACCAGCATATGTGCCAATTTATCAAACTTTACTGCTTTGCGTATACTCAGCGTACTTCGCAGGAAGATCAATAGAAAAAATAAGAACTAACAATAAATTAAAGAAAAATGACAAAGGAAATTAAATTAGAAGATAAAGAAATAAAAGAAATCAGAGAACTTAGAGAGTCTATAACAAGGTTGTCTTTTGACTTTGGAAGAATAAAAATAGACATTATAAATGCTGAGTCAAGGTTGGATTCTTTAATGAAGCTGCAGGATGATAAAACAAATGAATACAGAGGTAAATTAAGAAGTGAGGAAAAGATTGTTGAAAAACTAAACAAGAAGTATGGAAAAGGTCAGGTTGATATAACCAATGGTATATTTGTTTCAATGGAGGAAGATGGGAAAAGCTAATGCTAGAAATAAAGCAAGAAGATTAAAGCTGACACAATTATCTTTACTCCACAAGAAATGGAGAAGAGCTGACGATGATCAAAAACAAGAGATCAAAATGAAGATCAATTCTATTAAGTCAAAAATCTAATATTCTATAGTTATAAATAGAACACATAGTCCAATAAAAAAATGTATCTCATAATAATTATGAGAATCATCTGGCTCGTAGTGTCTTATGCCAAATAATAAACCATTTGAAAATTGAGCACCAAAGCCTATTCTTTTTATTTTTTCCATATTACCATTTTTCTTTTGGACATTCTGATATTTTCCATTTTGCTTTAACGTGCATATAACATCCACATATACCACAAGCGTTCTTTTTTCTAACAAAATGAACACATGAATCACATATCTTCGCCCTTCTTAAATACTCTTCTTCTGGAACATTTTTAGCTCCATCTGCCAAATACTTAGCAGTATCTTTAATTACACTTTTTACTTTATCTAAAAAATTTGGCTCACTCATCGTTTCTTCCTTTTAATTTTTTTCTTTTTGTTCTATAATCATTTCTGGCTTTTTTACAGCCATCACATCTACAACCTTTTCTATATGCAGTGACTGATGGACATGGCATAGCTTCTTTAACCCTAGCAGCAGCGTAATTACATGATGAATGTGAGAACGCAATATTGTCTAGATCAAAAAATTTATCAACAGGATCATCTGAGTCAAGCCATGGCTCTTTGTGCTCTACTGTAAATTCATTTATATCTGATATTTCTGTTGCACATTGGTAGCACCAACAATACCCAAGCTTTTGAGCAAAGCTAAATAGGATAGATTTCTTTAATCTATTAGATGCAGTTCCAGGATTCATCCCCAACTGTTTTGTTTTTTTTTCTTTAATTGACATTGTGTTTTACCACTTTACTTTATCTGCCCAATATGCTGCAGACATTTTTCCTTTTGCTATATTTTTACCATGCCTGGCTTTGAATGATTTTCTCTTCATTTTCATTCTTCTAGACTCCCCTTTTTTAGGTTTACCTGCTGTTCCCTGTTCTGAACCAACCCTCTTACCCTGTTGACCAAACCTAATTGTTTTTTTTCCACCACCTGGTTTTCTTACAACAACCATATGTGATTTAGTTGGGTGACCTGGAGTTCTTTTAGGTTTGTTATATACTACTGCACCATCCTCTGCTTTACTCTCTATTAGAGCTTTTCTAGTGGGAGCACCCTTGCTTCCAGGTCTTCTCATTTTCTCTCCAGAGCCAGAAGCTATCCTTCTTCTTTTTGCGTGTATATTATCCCAAAGACCTCTTTTTCTAGCTACCCCACCACTTCTCATTGTTTTATCTTTTTTTTCACCTCTCATTTTATCACCAATAGCACCAGCACCCACATATAAACTACCCACAGGGTTTGTTCTAGCCATTGCTTTCATTTGCTTTTCTCTTCGAGGTATATCAATAGTTCCTTGAGCTTTCTTCTGTTGATCCATCTTTTTGTCAAACTCCTGCTGTTTAAGGATTTTACGTTTTTCTCCCAACTGTTTTCTACTAGCCATATCTGGACCAGTATTTGTATCCACACGTGAAGATGTGTCTGTGAAATTTTTATTTATTTTTAAGAAGTCTCTTTCCCCATCAACTTTCCCACCATTTACATATTTCCTACTCTTTCTATTTTTAGGATAATTATGAGGGACTCCCTTTTTTCTACCACCCTCTCCCAACTTTCCTCTGTTTTTCTTTTGAGTTGTTTTCATTACTTTACTATTATATATTCCATTTACATGATCTAAATCACTACCATCATTTCTGGAAACCAAACCTGACTTAATTGCTTTTCGCCTAGCTTTAGTTCTCTCATATTTCTTAGCCATAACCTCTGGCTTAGATCCAAACTTTCTATATTCTTTTTTATAATCCCTCATAGTATTTAAAAGAATGGGGGGCGATTTAACAAATAATCAAATCATCCCCCCAAATCAAATTATGAAAACACACAACCAAATATAATAAAAAATATTATAACTTATGCAATATCTTTGTAAGTTATTAACACTTTTCTGTTATTAAGTAGTTCTTCTGCTATTCTTGGGTATATTCTTTTGTAGGCTTGAGTAGATCTACCTATAAACCCATCTCCCTTTATTTGGTTGTTTTCCTGGGTGTCGCCAACGAGCAAACAGCCTGCAGTATGTTCATCAGTATTGCCACAATGAATGAGAATATACTCAAAACCAGGAACATCAGTGACATGAAGCATGCCCCTATGAATACCAGGGAATCTCTTAGAATACTTTTGATGGTATCCACCCTCTGTTCTGAGTTTAATTTCATACGTTCCAGCAGGGATTCTAGTTTCCCCATAAACTTTTTTTTCTCTTTTTTCATCCTCTAATGTATAACACACAAAACTCCTTTTACACCTAAACCCCTCACTGTGTGGGCTATCTGCTGTATCATCCACTATAAATAATATACCAGACGTTGAGTCCTCTGCACTTGATATTCTTAATACTTCTAATTTCATAATTACTTAGTTAAAGATCTTTTTACTTTTTTTGTTATGTCTTCTTCTTTTTTCTTTTCCTCTAGCTTTCTTTCCTTTTCTTCTATAACACCTAATTTATATTGATTTGAATACCTTCTCATTAAAAACTCGTTTATATAAGGAAACTCTGTTCTGTTTCTTTGCAATATTTTAATCGCTGAATCACTAAAGTTTATATCTTCTAATATAGCAAATCTATTAATAGTGCTATTTACTGGCTCACCATCAGCATCTGTAAATGGACCTGTTTTTAATCCTGTTCTAGAACTTTCGACCACTGTCTGCTCCAACCCAAGTTTCCACGCAGCATTAAAGTTGTGCTCTATATATTCTAAAATCTCATATGTTCGATCCCAAACATCAGATGGTGAACTCTGATTTGGGTTAATTTCTTTAAGTTCCTGATTAGCCCTCATCATATTATATTTAAAGCTATCTCTAATATCAAATCTAGAAATCCTAACACCACCAAAGAACGCTAAAGCTTCATAGTCTAAGTCATAATCTTTCTTTAGATTTACTCCTAAAAACTTCTCATCATCACCCCATCCACCTGGATCCATCTCTGCTAAGGTTTCAGCAAGGTTAGGGTTGGTAGAAGCCAATAGTCTAAGTATCTGCTGAACAGCACTTGGACTTACTTTTTTAAACATATATCCAAGGGCTTTAGCAAACCTAACATCACTGGTGTCAGCATCTTGCCATATTGGTTTTCCAAGATCGTCTTTATTTTCGTTTATATCCCTAACTGCTGCGAATAAAATATCTTCCCCAATAAATGGTTCAAACACAGCGTGTAGCACAGGACTCTCTGCAAATATCATACTAATTGTTGGGTCTGCTACATTTGTATATTTTCCAAATAGTTCTTTTTCCTTTTTTCTAAATTCAGAATATTTTTCATTGTACTCTTCAAGTGTAATTTTCCCATTATCGTAGTCTTTTTTCACCTCTTTAAAGTCCTCCTCTAGTCTTTTTAATTTACCCCTATTTATTTCACCAACGCTTGCGTTTATTATTTCACCAATATAACCATGTGGATTGTTTTCCAACATACTCCAGTAATAATAAACACCAGGTTCAGGGTTTTTAATTGTGACTATTTGAGAATATTTATGCCACTTTGGACCTAATGATCTTATTAAATTTTCCTGCTCCTTATTGTTGTAGGTATCCCATAAAGAGTCAGGATTAATCAGGCTCTCTTTCTCTTCGTCTTCATCATCACTCCCAAACATGCTTGCTGCAAGATTAACACCACTTAATGCTAACTTTAAAAGGTATGGAAACCCAACAGCGTGAGTTAAACTACCAGCAAGTCTCTTATACCCTATTTCCCTAACCTTTTTATTGTCAGATTTTATCTCCCTAACTATTTGCCTCCAAGTCATAGCAGTTGTTCTGATAACCTCAGCAGGGAAGGAAACAAACGTACCCACAACTGGAGCAGCTCTAAACGCCTTTGCTATTGGTGGTAACATGTCATATGTGGGGTAGGCATTTTGAACAATCTGACCTGCTATTTCTAAAGCCTGGTCATACGTGTAGCCTGCATTTTGGTACCTAGAAACCTCATGTAAAAACCCTGAAGCCTTCCAAACAATATCCTCAAACATGTAGGCATTATCAACCCCTCTAGCTTTACGACCAAGCCAAGCCATAACTGGGTGTTTTTCCTTTAACCTTTTCCAGTCTTGGTCTGTTAAAGACTCAGGGTTTAGAAACATAGATGAGTATTCAGGATCTCCAGCTAATGCTATAATGGCATCTATTTCTGCGAGATCAGAACTACTTAATATACCTGCCTCCAACATAGTTTGCCAAGCTTTTTGTTTATCTGCGTTAGAAGACATTCCAAATTGCTGTATAGCAACACTGGTTCCCTTCCAGAATGTTTTTGGGTTTATATGACCATTTGCTATAGCAAAACCAATATTTGATGTAAAGTTTCTGACGTGAGTTGGGAAAGACCAAACAGTTTTACCCTTCTTAACAAACACTAGAGTTTTAAGATAGGATTTTAGTGCGTGACCAATAAATGGAGTATTCATTAAGGTAAGTAGACCACCATCAATAGATCCTAGGTGACCATTTATTTCTTTTGCTAAACCAGGATATGTATAATACTTTTTTCCATTTACAATAATTTCAGTATTCATATCGCCAACAGGTCTAGTGTGTAGTAGATCTCCTTCAAACATATTAACAACATCAGCTCTATAGCTATTTATCTCTAGAGAGTTTATTAAATTACTAGCAGTATTGACCATGTTAAAAACTGGATTATCAATTTCTGACAATAAATCTTCTAGATATTGTGGCAGATCTTTTCTTTTTATAAAGATATTGTCTCTTGAAACATTTTCCCTAATTCCAGCAACAAACATACTATCACCTTTTTTACCAAAGTATTCTTGTATCTTAGCTTTAATAACACCCTGAGTTATTTTAGTTGGTGCCACAATATTGGTTCCATTTAAAGCTTTACCTGATATAGGTTCACCATTAGAATCAACTAAATGTGGATGAGTTTCTATATGTCTAGCTCTTTCTTTTTCGTACTGCTTATCTAAATTTGTTTTTATATAAGCAATAGCTTTATTTAAAATCTGAAGCTCTCTTACGTGTTTAGCCTCCTGATCTTTTGTTAGCTTACCACTCATCACAGCGTCAGTTAACTCTGTAATTAGATTGTGATAATCCCTATCGTGATGTGCTCTATATTGTTTTGTTAAATACAAACCAAGGTTTTGTTGGACTGTTGGTATCATTGCCTCTGGAACCACACCAGCCTCTAGCATTTCCATGCTCATATTATCTAGGAACACTCTAGAGTCTAGCAGGACATCAAATAATGCTTCATCTTTAGCTAGAATATCCATCATAGTAACTTTATTCTTATTTGCTTCAGCTATCTCCTTGATCTTATTTTGCTTAGCTTTTAGTTCAGCGTTCAATGCTCTCCTAGCTTTAGCTGGTAAGCTTTTAGATTTTAAATCATTTTTAAGGGAATTTATCTCATCAGTTAATACATCTATTTCAAACATCTGGTCTAAAAACGCCTCGTTTATTTGGTCTACAGTAAACCCCTTTTTTCCAAACTTCTTAGAATGAGATTCAAAAGCTTCTAATAGCCTTGAGTTTAACACACCCAACTTACTTTCCCACATCTGTATACGACTCTTCATTTTTCTTTGCCTTAAAAATATTTTCATAGGCAACAAACCTCTGGTTCTCCAAAGTGACTTGAACCACTCTAGCCAACCTTTCTCATCGTATTTTGTTTTCTGTTCCTCTTCCACGACCTCATCTATTATAGCATCTACATCAGACCCAGTAATATTACTTATCTTACCACTCTTAATTAGATTGCTAGTAACATCAGATAATTCTGCTCCTGTTACTAAATCAGGGTCAGTTAATAAAGATGCGTCACTCATTGCTTCCACTTCCATTTCAAATTCTGCAGGAGTTATTTTTCCAGCCTCCAAATCCTTCTTTAATTTTGCTAATTTCTTTTTAACAGAATTTAACTTACTAGGATCTGTAAGGACAACAGATGCAGTTGATCCATCTGGATTTGTAATAACACCTGCTATAGATTGATCTGATCCACCTTGAACAGACACTGTTCCATTTTCTTTTATCTTTATTTTTTTACCACCCTTTGTGGTTATTTCTGTTGAGGTTGTTCCATCAGCCTCTTTAACACTTTTAACTGTGTCTCCTTTTTTAGTGGTCTTAGCTTTGCCCTTAGCCACAGTGGAAGCCTTCCCATCTCGTTTTTTTGCTGCTGCGAGTATTGCATCGTCTTCTTTGTTTCTTGTTTCATTTATAGTAGGTTTAATTGATTTAACATCACTTAATATCTCTTTGTGAATATTTAAAAGGGTCTCCTCTTCTTTTGTTCTATTCTTTTTTGCTTCTAATTTTTCTATTACAGATTCTAGTCCAGTTATAACATCTGCATGCTCTATATTGTTCCACTCTTGTTCATTCTTTATTTTTCTAAGTGCAACTTTAGCAGCAGTAGATAGGTTTTTCTCATCAACACCTAGATCAAATTCTGGCTCATCTTTTATTACATCAGCTAACTTTTCACCTTTTAGTATTCTATTTATTTTATTATTTACATTAGCTAGTTGAGATTCAATGGTATTTCTCACATCTATATCCTGCACACCTTGAAGGCTCATTAACCTATTTCTTCTATCAATTAAATCCAAAAGAACCTTGTCATGGTTTCCAGTTATCTCCACTCCATTTTTCTTAGCTTCAGACTTGACATTATCAAGTTGTTGAAATAAATTTTGAAAATGTTGAATCTTCTCGTCAACTTGAGAATCAGTTAGAGTAACTGTCTTCCCATTTATTGACGTTGGTTTCCCAATCCTACTTTTAAGGTCTTCGTAAAACTCTTGTTGATTTTCATAAGCGTGCAACATACCTTCTAACTGCAACCTACTCCTTCCAGCTTTTGTAAACACAGCTCCACCAAATTGACCAATACTTGTGGTTACATCTGCACCACCACCAAGCATTGCACCAGTAACAAACGCCTGCTTATACTCACTCATATTTCTCTCTAGGTCAAAATTATAGCCCCTGTATGTTGTTGAATTTAAAAGCCTTTCTGTTTCTAGTTCTGCAACCTCTTGAAGACCCTCTAGCCCAGCCTCATATATAGCTCTTGGTATACCCTTTTTAATAACTGAACTACCAATCCCTCCCATGCTAATATCTTGAACAGCAGCTCTAAAAGCAGTTTTAGTTGTCATACCTGCTGGTATTTTAAAGGCATTTAAGTTTGGGTTTATAGCCTGTGTAATACTACAAAGTGTAGCAACTGTATTTGCGTAGTCATCAGCCTGTGCTTGGTCCATTCCCTGTTCTAAGCCCTTTTGTCTAAAATCCTCATACTGCTTTAAATTGTAAGTACCCATCATGGTACCAACTCCAAGAAATCTTCTAGCTCTTTCTGTTGTACCAAGTGGTGCAATTCTTCTAGTTATATATATATCTGCTGTAAGATCTATTCCTGACTGTAGGGCTTGATGCCAGAAAGCTTTATTGTTTTGCTTTTTTACAACATTATAGTCTTCTTTATTTTTTTTATACTTATCTATAATCTCTTTTGATGTTTCTGGATCTACCTGCATCCAGTCTTTGGTGATAACCTGAAGAACTTTACCCCTTCTATCTACTAGAACTCTATAGTCGTCAACCTCTGCTTCGTAATAATCCCAAGCTGTTGATAGTTCAGTTGGGGTTTTCATTTCATCATAATCTACCCTATAGTGATAAAACTCTGCCAATTCATCTGTCCAATCATAATTTTCTTCATCTGAAAACCAACCCTTCACCCTTCTGGGTAAGCCCATCAGACCTTTAGTGAATTTCAATACAGTATTTTCTGTTACATTTCCAGAATTATATAGGTGTTTTTTCAACCCCCCTTCATTCTGTAGTTGATCAACCTTCTTTTGTCTAGCTCTTTGATTAATTAAATAAAGGTTTCTCAGTTGATATTCATCGTCTGTATCAGTGTAGTATTTAATAATCCTATTGTTTGTGTCATTTATAGATTTGAACATTTTATTAATTGGATTTTCAGAAAACTTGTCAGCCTGAGACTTACTCTCCTGATAAGACCCATTGTAAACTGCGTTAAACGCAGTATGTAAATCTATATATTCTTTTCTTTGTTTGTTGCTCATGTTTTCAAGATCTGGATCTCCATTTGGTTTTTTAGGATACTTATCCATTAGCTTCTTTTGTTCCTCCAACCAGTCTGCTGCAGCAAAAAATTTCTCATAGGCATCGTCACTATCCTTATAGTATCCTATTTTGTTTGACCAAGCATCCACATCATTATAAACATCATCTAGGGAACCCATGATTAAAGAGGCGACCTGATCTCTTAGCTCTCCCTCTTCCACCTCTAGTCTTTGTCTCCTACTTGCTTTCACCTCCTCTTTAGATGGGAACCCTCTAACTCCTGGCATAACATTCATAAAAGACAGGAGACCTGGTTTCCTATCAGCCTTCTCTCTTAGTTTTTCTATTTTTTGATTTCTCCATTCTGCATTTACTGGAAAAACCTCTTCATAAAATTTCAGCAAATCCTCATCAGATGCGTCCTTAAAAAATTCAGGATTTTTATGCAGCTTTTCAACTATGTCTGCTTTCATTCCATTATCTGACAGCAGTGGATTTCCACCCTCGTCATCAGATGCTAAAACAACACCTGATTCTAGGTGAAGATAATTTCCCTCTCCAATATGAGACCATCCATTATCAAGCCTATCATTGATCATTTTTTCTGGTCTATTCATTAGCTCATAAAACTTAATCTTGTCTTCGTCAGATATTTTGCTCCATTTTTTTCCTCTTCTTTTTTCATAATCCTGAATACTTTCTGTCGAAGCAAATAAGCCTTCGCTTTTTTCATCCCAAGGTAGGTGTCTTTGGTTTTGTATCTCAATTCCATTTCTATATGGGTTCCAGTTAGAATACATTTCTTCTATAAACTTTATTTCATCAGCAGTGTATAAAGAGCTATACCCTTTTTCATACAAATCTTTTAAATCAATTTCATAACCATTTATACCATGATTGCTATTTTTAGCATTAAATATTATCTCACCCCATTTTCCTTTAAATGCTCCATCTGGATCTGTGCTTAAAAGAAATCTAGTAGATTCATACCCATTATCTATATCATTTAACTTATTATTTATATCTTGAGGGAGGAATGGATAATCCTTCCTCATATTATAAGCCTTTTTTAAAATAGGGTTGTCATTAACGTAATCAGGGATATTGTAATTTGGATCATTTATATAGTTATATTGTTGTAGCTCCTTATTGTTTTGGTAATCAAGTAATATTTGTTGTATATCTAAACTAGAGTCAAGGTTGTTATCCCTTATATACTTTTGCCAATAAGCCATTTCAGCAGCATCTGGAGTTCTTCCCTGAAATATTATATCTAGAAATTTAGTAACATCATTTTTAGAGGCAGCCTGTGACAATTTACTATTAACATGATCTTGGAAGTTTTCCTCTATGTTTGTGTCAATATCTGCTGGTATTACAATATTTGCTATATTGCTATATTCGTTTTCTCTGTTTTTTTCTTTCTTAGGAAGCCTGCCAAATTTTTTAAATTTAGAAAGAATCTGCTGTCTGGCTTTTATATCTTCTGCTGATAAACCACTTGGCTTTTCAAATATTCTCATAAAATACTCAACAGCACTATTCTCATCAACAACATTAGTAGAAGCTAAATAGTCTAACATTTCGCTTTCATTCATGGCGAAATCAATTTGAGCCTTCCAATTTGTTGCCCAATCTTTCCCTGCTGAATTAATCAATGATTCTAGTCTGGTATCATGATGCTGGAATAAACCACCTGAAGTGTGTTTGATTTTTTTAACTAATTTGCCTTCAACCTTTTTTCCTGCTTTTGTTTTATGAAAACGACTATACACCCATTCCCCTGCTGAATTTTGAACAACCATTCTTTCGTGGTTTTTCATTTTACCAGTTGCATCAGGAATCATGTAATCTCCTAACGCAGAAGAATCAAACCTTGATTCTGACATTATGTTTGCTATAATACCTTTAGCTTGTGAGTTTGATAATTTATAGTTGTCAATTAGGTAGTCGTAGATTTCACGTGGATCCACAGCGTTTTCATCAACGCCATAGCCCAATATTCTTTCTTTCCTTTTTTCTTCTGTTTCAGTTCTATTAGCAGATATTGTAATATCTTCCAAATCACTGTCTTCACTATTTAATGCAGACAACTTACTATCATCTCCCTCTTCTAATTGAGACTTCCTAGAATCTATTTTTTCATCTAGGATTTTTGACATAGACACTGAGTTTTTAATATAAACTCTGTTTTTACCACTTATTACAGAATCTATGAAATCAGGATCATCTAAAAACTGGAGCATAATATCTGGTGATATGTTTCTTGAATTAACCCTATAGATAGGTAATTCTCCTGTTTTTTGATCTAAAATTTGTTCTTCAGTTAGCTCTGACTGTGGAATGTATTCTTCTTCTTCAACCTCTTCTCCCTCTGTTTCTTCAACCTCTTCTCCCTCTGTTTCTAACTGATCATCTTGAATCTCTGAAGAGTCCAAACCACCATCTTCCACATCTGATGTACCATCTCCCAAATCCCCAGAAATTTCGCTTTGGTCTTTTTTTTTTAAGTCAGACTCCTCTGTTGATAAACCTAAAGAACTTATTAATTGTTTTCGCTGCTCATCAGAAATTGACCCTTCTGGGATTAAAGAAAGAGCATTTTTCATCCCACCTGCATCTATAAAGTCTTGAAACTCTTCCATGCTAAGGAACATTCCACCAGGCATTAAGCTATATAGTTTTTCTAAATCCATTATTTATTCTTATTTGTGTAGTCTACATATTCGTCTGTTGTACCATTAGGGTTCTGTGCTTTCCACTCTACCCATGATAATATCTTTTTAGAGCTTGGTGAAGCTGTACCCTTAAAACCCTCTTCATTTAGTCTATTTTTAAGCTCCTCAAAGTGTTCTACATACATTGGGTTCTTAGATTTCTCAGGTCCTGCATCCATCACATCCTCTCTAACAGAACTAAGTGGAACTATAACACTAGCACTTTCACCACCTGTGTTACCTATACCATTATTAGCCCAACTTGTTCTAGTGTTCTCATCATCACTTCTTATTTTTCCTCTAACACCAATATCCCAAGTTATATTTTCCTTTAACCATTTGTCATCTTTTTCCTTAATGAGTTGTTCTAATTGTTCTTCAGTGATAAATTGACCATCCTTATATCTTGGTAAAACCTCAAGTTTACTATAATCAAATTTAACAGTTTGACCAACACCTATAATTGTCTTCTGATTTGCATCTAATCCCTGTATTCGATTATTACCATTGAGAAGTGTTATACCCCCATCTGTATCAAACAATATTTCAGCTTCTTCTACATCACCACTAGATTCTATTGTCACTGAAGCTTTTGAATTAAACTTCTGACCCTGATCAGAAAGTATATAAGAGCCAGACCCTTCATCAGCATTTGGATCTTCATTTAACTCATAGTAGTTAATACCCTCAATATTTCCTTGGTAAGTTGAAAGCATATCGTCTAAGGTTGCTGGTTCTTCTGTTTGTTTTTTCTCTAGGGATTTTAACACATCTTCTTTGTGAGCACCATGCTTATACCTTCCACCAGCGTTAAATGCAAACTGTATAATTTCATCTCTTGTTGGTTGATATGATTGATCATTTTTTGAATCCCTTATTGCCTGTATAATAGGTTTTGTTTCGCTATTCATTATAGAATAACCACTTTGAGTTAATCCATCTCTACCAAATAAGAATATCTCCATTTCTTGCCAAACCTGACTGTTAGGATCAACATCATAAAACCCAAGACCATCAGGACCCCCTTCTGGATCATAATTTTCATACTCAACAAGGTTTTCAAATATAGATGGGTCCCATTTAGTAGCATTTCTGTCTACCCTTCCTAGGTCAAGCGTAGAGTAGTAATCATCTATTGTTGTACCTACCCAATTTTTATTTTCAGGATCTACTGTCTTTGCTCTTATTTTTTCACCATTTTCATCTGTCGCTGCTGATTCAGGGTCGCTTGTCTCTTTGTTGTCAGCAGTCATATACAAAGGGTTCCCATTATCATCAACCTTATCAATCTGAATATCTTCACCTTGCAAAACTATTAACCTACCATCAGAATCAATATCTAACTTCATTCCATTAACCCATTCTTCTCTCATTCTTCTGAGCTTCGCCCTGTTTTCAGCGTTGTCATAATCCCCTGATGTTTGAGGATTTTCTATTAAATCTTTTAATTTTTCATAATCAGTTTTAAACTGAGTTTGTAGATTTTGCATGGTTTTTGCAGCGTGGTGTCTATTTCTAAGTCTTTTATGTGCCATTTGACATTCAGCACCACAGTTTTCATCATAATAAGCTATCCTAAGAAGTTGAGAATCAGCCATAGTTAAAGCAACTGATTTATCCTGTAGGTCTCCCATCCACTCTTGCATATACTGATTTTGAGAACCCCAATCAGCAAATTCAAATTGATAAGGTTTGGGCTTATTTTCTTTTTCAGCTTTCTGCCTTTGCATCTCAAGCTCCTTCTTTTTCATCCCAATATTAACCCAACCCTGAGCCTCCTCAACTAGGTTACGTCTACCTACTATATCTGCTACATTTTGTACTGGCATTTAATTATATTTTAGTCAAATAATGAAGTTCTTCTTTTTTTAAACTTGTCTTTACCTATTGGAAGTCTTGGCTTTCTAACACCCTGGTGTCTAGCAGCCCTAGATCTAACCATAGATCCTTCTCTTGCTTTTTTTGTTTTATCAAAAACCTCTTTAGATTCTTGATTTTGCTCTGCCTCTCTATCCCACTTGGTTAACAGTCTATCCATAAGATCAACAAGTGCATCACCATCATCAGAGTTGATCATTTTTCTAATTTGTTTAACATTCTTTGGTGGCACTATAGCTTCACCACCTGTCATCTCACCAATCTTTTCTGCTCCATCTTCTCCATTCTTCTGCACAAGGTCTATAGGGTTTTCTTTGTGGGAAAACTTTCCTGGTGTTACCTCTGGCTCTTCACCTTCAATAAAATCTTTCTTTTCAGGAACAGCTTTACTCCTCATTCTATCTTTTAAAGATCCTTTCTTTTTAGATTTAACTAAAGACCCTTCTCTTGCAAAACCCCCAAAAACTGTACCTATACCTGCGTCAATAGCACCATATTGCTGTTGTTGATAAGCAGCTTTATTTGCTTGGGCAGCCATAACATCCTCTCTAGCATAATCTGACATCTGTGCTGCTCTTGCTAAATCTGCTTGCTCCCTAGATTCCTGGGTTGCTCTAAGTCTCCCTCTTTCAGCAACACCTGCCTCTAAACCTTTTCTTTGAGCAGCAGATTGTTCTGACGCCAATGCAGACTCTTGTGCTGCACCTGCCTTAGCAGCAGCAAATGGATCCACTCTTGTTCCACCTCTTGTTGCAGCAGCCATAGCACCTGCTCTGGATCTTTCTGCAGCTTCCTGTCTTCTGTTTATTTCTGTACCACCAAGACCCTCCTTCATCTTCTCAATCTCAGGAGACATGGTTAGTTTTTGTCTACTAGCTCTAACTTGCTCTTCTTTGGCTAACATAGCCTGTCTTTCTGCCTCTGCTTGAGCTTCTTGTTTTTTAGCATCCTTAGCTCCTTTTACACCACTAATTAGTGCACCAATAAAATACTTTGGTGGGAATAATCCTTTTCCTTTTTTCTTTTTAGGTTTAGAGTGCCCCCAACCTTTCTTTTTTAAAGCTAAATGTTCTCCATATGTTTTAGCCATCTTGCTTTCACCAGATTTGCTATACATCATATGTTTTTTAAATTTTGCCATAGTTTTACAAATATAGTAATTATTATTTATTTATTAGTAAGCTCGCTTGTGTTTGTGTTTGCATTTGCTGCATATAAGTGAACTTTATCTTTTGTTCTTTTAGTTAATTTTGTCATCATATAATGTCCCTTTAATCTGTCCCCCTCTATTGTAGAGTTTTTTCTAACGTACATAAATGTATTATTAAGAGATGTTGAGGCATTTCCACTTAAAACTAAAATAACATCACTTGTTATAGAATCTATGGTTCCTATAACTGTTTCAGTTCCATTATTATCATAATACACAACATCTCCTGCAGCAAAAGTAGGGCTTGTAAACTCTGTATTGGTTGATGTTCCACTTCCACCAAAAACAGTATTTCCATAAAGTAATGTATTTGAACTATTTGTAGAACAAGATCCTAACCCAAAATACTCACCTCCAGCAGATGTAGACTGAGATCCAAATGGTATGTGTGCACTAGCCACCTCCTCTCTGGTAACCCAGGGTCCAGATATATTTGCTGCTGCGTTATTGTTGTATGATGTTCTATGAACTATTTGAGTGTCATTGATATTCGTTTCAAATTTTGTTCTATACATTGTTGTATCAGCAGTTATTACAAATACATTAAATAAAGAAGCTCCAGTTGATGTGCTACTAGCTGCAATAAAAGCGTTAACCTCACCAACGCTTGTTACAATAGTGTCTGCATCAGTTATAGCAGTAACAACACCTAAAGTTCTCAATGTTCCATTGTCATTATACCAAAGAGAGTCTCCAACAGCTATATCGTTTGATTGAAAGTTTACGTTTGTCCCCTCTATATTTGCACTGCCTGACGTAGCAACAACAAAAGAGTCAGCCCCATTTGTCGCAGTGCTTATAATTGGTATAACTTCTTGCTTATCTGCCCCCTCAATAGATATTGCGTTCCATGTCTTTACAGAGGAAACATCTTGGTTAAAAGGAAACTGTAAAATACATTCATCAGGGTAAGGGTTGTCATAAAAAATACAGTGATTTTCTGAGTCCCTGTCATGGATATATAAAACACCATGTTTGAAAGATAAGAACATTCTATTTAGAGTTGCGAAATAATCTGGATAATAGGTGTAGAAACTCGACCATCTATTTGCTTTTTCATTAAATGCAATCGTTTCAGCCTTATTAGCTATAGAAACACTTCTTCCACCATCTCTTGTTTGAATTGAAACATCTTCATCATAAACTGAATTTCTTGTATTATCTCTTACTATTTCGTTGTTCATTAACCAATTTGTGGAACCATCCTCCCTCCTACTGTCAGTTTCAAAATTCAAGTTTGCAGTTTCAAAAAATGCCAATGATTCGTCTGCTGTTCCCACAACCAAAGAGTAAACATTTGGAAATGTTACAACATATTCCCCATGCCTTCTATCATATCCACCTAATATATATAAACCACCACCCAGTATACTTTCATATTGAGTTTCTAATATAGTAGTGTATAGATCCATTTTATCTCTAAAGAAGTCGATCATCTTATA
>CEUO01034344.1_pt1 | contig 17242 bp, 15 predicted proteins | sample 531391 | NCBI WGS metagenome assembly CEUO01 (sample SAMEA2622799, study PRJEB7988) | marine metagenome | isolation source: saline water (ENVO:00002010), including
AGGGTGGATTGGCAAAGACGGAAGTGCCACCCCAGAGTTCGCTGCACCAAACTTTCCGTATGGGGCACAGCTTTCTAGCACCGCAAATGCACCAGCAACCGCAACTTCTGGCTCAGCAAATGCCACCGGCGGCGATGCCGATGCACCACTCCCAACAGGCGATGGAGGAACAACGACCGCAGCAGAAGCAGCAGCCGCAGCAGAGCCTGAGCCCGCAGCAACGCAGGCTGCTCAAGATTCAGCAGTTGCTGCTGTTGATGGGCTTGAGACTGCAGGGGATGGTCTGACCGATAACTGGAAAGGCGGCCGGAAACCTTCGATTGGTCACCACGCCGGCAGCCGTCGGCGACATGTCGTTTGGGATCCCCAGACCTAAAAACAAGAGAAAACATTTATGCCTTCAAGATACAACAAATCACGAAAAATATTCAACAATACCGAATACTATGAGCCATTGCGCAAGTCGCGTGATTTAAAAGAAGTTGAGCAGTACGCGACATTTCCTTTGGCCAACCCTACAGTTAGCCAACGCGCCAGCACAGTGACAAATACTCACATCTGGAAGTATGGTGATCGGTTGTATAATCTTGCTCACCAATACTATGGAGATACACGATATTGGTGGGTTATTGCGTGGTGGAATGGCTACTGTATGGAATCTCAAATAAAAACAGGAGCCGTCATTTATATTCCCCTTAACTTAGAAGAGGCGCTACCGGCGTTGGGGGTGTAGAATGAGCAAGGATTCGCATGCGTTTTTGCTTAGTTTGCAAGAGTACGCGCTGACTGATCGCGACCTCGCGGTCACCGCCACAACCACCATCGAGCAGGAAATAAGCACCGCTGCAGCAGCGGTCTTCGACGCAAATACCAGAGAAGGTGGGGCCATTGACGAGGAATCAGATCCACAGTATGACCCTGAAACACATACGAGCTTTGAATTATGGACGGGCGATAAACACGGAACAGACGTTGCAAAAGAGGCATGGAAAACCACAAATACGGAATTAAGCAAATATCTTACTCCGGAGATAGTGTATGGGGGATGCAGTTCAAAGGCAATGATTGAAATTCTTGGCCCGCACACGCCTGAGATAGCAGACGATGAATATGCATGGCAGAATCTTCAAAGTAAATACGACGAAGAGGGTAGTATGTATGCCCTGATAGACACGTTATCTCAGAAAGACAGTAGCGACGCCGGTGAGGACACATACGGAAAGTCATCGGTAGCGACCTTCGAAGAATATGGATTTGATCCCTGCGATCCTTCTAAATATGATTATGCTTCCTTCCAAAATTGGCTAGCTGACGTCACAGGAAAGGTTTATGGGTCTTCTTTAGGGAGATCTATAAATAAGAGCATACGAGATAAACAGTCTAAGTGGTACAATAATACTTTGCTGGCTAAGGCTACATATGCGAAAGATATTGTTGCCGAGACTGAAGCTGCCGCAGCACAGACGGGCAAGAAAATCGCAGCCTATTCCCGAGTAGATAACATCAAATTTAAAGAGCAGTGCTTTTTGTTATCAAATGTGCAGGCGCTCTCCATGATTAAGAAGAATCTTGAGGCTCAAGTTCCGAAAGCCAAGCCGAATAACACACCCGAAGGTAATGCTTGTGTCCTCCTGCAGGGAGATCCATTTGGGCTCATCAACAAGCTAACACAGAATGCCCACAAGGAAGAATTTTTTGAAATGCCATCGGCGGCACTTAGTTCCCTGCAGCCGATGATTAGATTGTATAAGGTGGTGGCTGATGAGACCGGCAAAAATGAGAGACAGGTGGAGATCAAATTTGACTCTCACTATAGTGTTGAGGATGCCAAGGATCTTTTGACCAATAAAGCTAATCGTGGCCATGGAGTTGGTATATCAAGCTTCAATTTCTCATATGAAGCAAACAACCCTTACGCGATCAAAAAGAGTATTAAAGCTAAGCTTGTGATTCACGCGAACAACTTCTCAGAGTTGCTGCGGGATCGAAATGGCACCGTTGATCCATCTAAGAATGCTCCTTATGCACCACCGGGTAAGCCAGTCCCTTATCGCTACATTGACTTGGCCATGAAAACATGGGATCCAGATGGCGCCACACGTGACATGAACAAGATCAACCCGCAACAAAGAGAAGTGGTTCAGAAGAATATGGACAAGCTCACTTTTCGCCTTAAGGCGGTTATTGGCTGGGCGAACCCGTCAGCCAAGTCAACGAAGACCGCGAGAAACACTTGGGCCACAGCTACGGATGGCCGCATTACGCCCAATATTCTTGACGCGATATATGATTCGTGCATTACTTTGAATTTAACCCCAACAGTTCATACGTTTGACATTGATGAGATGGGTCGCGTTAAGTTTACCTTAAACTACTTGGCATATGTGGAAGATTTTTTCGATGCCCCGAGCTTTAATATATTCACAGATCCAGTAATCGCCGTTAAGCAGGTGATTCGTAAATCTAGATACAAACAACTAAGTGAAGATTGCAATAGTAAAGAGGTTAATGAGATTAAAAACTCTGAAAGTGAAACAAAACAGATTGAACGAGAAAAAGTTCGCAACTTTAGATATCTTATGAATAGCATGCTCAAGAAAAAGAAGATGAGATTTATGGAAGTGCCATTGGAGGAGTTGACCAAATATAGACAAGGGGGGCCTTTAAAGCAATTAGATGGCAAGCTTTTACAAAAGTTTGCTGAGGATATGCGCAAGGCAGACGCAAGTCAGATTGTCGGCACTGCTAGTAAAACAGACGCCGTGGGCAACAGTATCAATGCGGCCGTCGATGCAGCGGCCAAAGAGGCGACGCAGAATAAAAAGACTACCGATCCGGCCGATCCCGGCGATGACTCCAAAGCAAAGTCTGGCTCAACAGGTAAAACGCCGACTGCCACCGAAGTAGAGAATGCCTTAAACCCCCTACAGACAGTAGCGTTTTTCTATGTGTCCGATTTGATGGATGTGATGCTAGAAAACATAGGGACCACGCTCAAAGGGCTTCCGGATGGCATTAGGAATCACAAAAAATATAAACTATACACTGAGCTAATGGAGCAGGAGGCCGTAGACTATACACGCTATGCTGAAAATTTTGCGAGATTTCGATTAGCGTTGGGTCCTGTAGAGCTTATTAATTCCAACAAGGAAGGCAAAGTGATGGAATCCTTTTTTGTAAACTTTGGCGATATTCCTATCTCGGCTAAGTACTTTATGGAATTTTTGACAACCAAAGTTTTGAAGACTGATCGACAAGCATACCCTCTCCCTAAATTTTTAAATGACTTTTTTAATGAACTTATTCGCGACTTTCTTAACAATGACACTTGCTATGGCAACAGGGCTAAACAAAAGACAAGAGTATCACAATCTTCAATTACTTCATATAAGAAAAAGGCCCCCTTGGACAATATTACGGCTGCGATGGGCAACGCCTCCCGCTTGGACATCACAAACTACAGCGGTGAACAGCTGCCTATTCTCGACGTATATGGCGAGCGAGGAAGCCCGGTTTCCAGCAAGGACATTAAAGATGAAACTAACTTTTTGATTTTCTTTGCGGCTCGTACACAGCCAACAGACATTATGCGCGGCTGCAAAGGCGGCATGAAGCACAAATGTTATGATGACAATGGGGTAGAGATTTTGGGCGATCACGACCGAGGGCTTTGGCACTATCAAATCGGAAAGGACCGAGGAATTGTAAAAACTATTCAATTGGAGAAGACTGATTCCCCGGGTCTTGCCGAGGTGCGGTTTGAGCAAGAGGGGTATGATGGCCTTGCCCAGTTGCGCGTGCTATATGACGCAAAGATTAAAACTTATTTGGATGTTAACGCCTTCCCCGGAAGTTATATTTATATAGAACCACGCGGCTTTGATCCCGGCGCTGTCTCAACAGACTTGACAAGGATGGGCGTCGGTGGTTATTATATGATCATACGCTCCTCACACACTCTCGGTGCAGGAATGGCTGAGACTGAGATAACGGCGAAATGGGTAGCTGAAGTGGACAAACACATTGAAGAGAAGGGCAAAGCAGACGAGAAGCCAACCAAAAAGAAAAGTAAGTGCTATAGCGATGGTGATCGAAAGAGCAAGTCGCAAGAGCAACCATTCAGTGACTGGTTTGGATCGTTTTTTAGTGATTCAAAGGGCAAAGATGATGGCACAACAAAGAAATAGAAAGAAAGCTAATTAGAAGAGAGAGGGCAAAAAAAGATATGTCAGCAGAACACGCCAAAGGGAACACAGAGGGCGCCCGCGCACTTTTTAACAAGAGAATAAAGTATAGAGATGAAGCTCTATTGCCACAGGCATCCGGATATCCGGATGGTTCAACATCCGCAGTGACTGCTTTTATGGCCGAAAAGTTTCTTTATGGGCGCGTAGACCGCGATTTCGTGCCGATGGCCATGAAACAGACGCACCAAAAACGCCACCTTAAGGCGATCTCTAGCGCACAATCTCAAGAACAGAACATGCGCGCAATGCATTTTGTAGTGGATGCCTTTAATGCCATGGCACAACAGTTTGCCAAGTGCGCCATGATGGGAAAGATAGACAATACGGATCCATTTCTTTCTCAACTTAAGGTATATCGAGCTTTTGAAGATCCTAAATTGGCATACCAACAATATATGAGTCGATACATAGCCCTTCTCAAGGTTAATGCCAATTCCGACCCCTTAAATCAGATAGAAAACTTTGAACAATTTGAAAAGGTAATTGTTGAGTCGGTAACATTAACGGGCATTTCATCGCCCGTGACTTACCCCGGGTTTGTTAAGAGTCGTCGTTGCCCAATTACAGTTTCTGGACTTGTCATTGAAGTGGCCAATTCAGACGCTTCAGACGACGAGGCTAAAGTAGCTCAGTTTTTAAAAAGCAGGAACTGGGATTTTTTCGCCAATGCCGCAGCCACATATGGATTTATGATTGACATGAATGTCCCTTGGCGTCTAGTTGCGGACATCGGCTCATCGGCAATGCTCCAGTATGCTGCCAAGTACGGCATGGACACCACAGATAAGGTGTTATCCATGTGCTATGCTCCTGTTGCCCCTGTTGCTGCTTCTACGCTGGACAAGCAATTGCTCAACATGTACAACAAGGTGAAGCCCGAAGTCATTCTTCATAGTGAAGAGTGTGGGGGCAATGCAGTAATGCGACAACGAACTCCGGCTCAATATAACTCTCGCAAGCGACTCAAGGAAGAGTTGGGGTTCGAACGATTTCTATCACTTTACTGCAATATGCGATTTTTAGAGGAAGAAAGCATGTATACAGAAAACGAGAAACACCTTCTTATTGACGACACCGTAGAGATGGCTAGGTTACGCGGTCTTAGCATTGCCATTGGCAAGTTCGAAAGAATTTTAAATAAACCATTTGACTATTCTGGCTCTTTGAGTTATTATGTTAACTATGCCAAGTTAGCTGACGAGCAGAAGGAGGCTGACGCCTCCGAACGCGATGCATACGAGGCTTATGGCAGTATCCCGCAGGAGAGGTAAGTGCTTTTTCAAACTCTGGATGACAAGAGCGAATGTGTGGGAGTCTACGCTGACGGTAGCTTGCACTTCGACACCATCCCCACAGGTCTGACTAAAACATGGAAATACACAGGATCGATTAAAGATCCGGCCGTGGAGTACGCTTGGATTTATGCCGGCGGTGGCACACTGGAGCAAAGCTGCCCGGATGAACTGAAGGAAGATTGGCAACGATGCCAGAAGCGCTTCGCGGCATACCGTCGGGCATTTGAGATTGGTAAGATTGATCTTCGGGAACACTGCTTTTTTGATCTTGTGCCCTCAACCTTTTTGGAAGACTTCTGCGACGTTAAGAATAAGATCACCGAGCACGTGTTCGCCAACACAGAGCGCCCGGAAAACTATGACATGCTCGATGGCTTTCAGAAGCTGATCCACAAGATTAAATACCAGAACCTGAACCTGAATAAGGAAGGTTGTCGACAGCTGTATCATAGCACCGTTGGCAGGCGCAAGGCCAATGAGCTTATGAAGAGTCATTATTATATCGACTACAACCTCTTCGGGACCGTCACAGGGCGCCTTACTACACGTCGAAATTCGTTTCCTATACTGACACTCAAGAAAGAATTTCGGAAGCTTGTGAAGCCGCATAACGACTGGTTCGTGTCATTGGATTACAACGGGGCGGAGGTCAGAACGCTGCTCCATCTCTCTGGATATGATCAGCCCAAGACCGACATCCACAGCTGGAATGTTAAGCACTTATTTAATCAAGACGTCGACCGAGATACCGCCAAGACGCTCTTCTTTGCATGGCTTTATAACCCTGATTCGGACGCTATCGAAACAAAGTATTATGATCGTAAAAAAGTGCTTGACAAATGGTACGATGGGGATTATATTAGTACACCATACAAGAGAAAGATCAAAGTTGATGAGCGTCGCGCACTCAATTACCTCATTCAGAGTTCAACCTCTGATCGAGTGATGAGTCGAGCGGTCGAGATTGATAGATTTCTTGAGGGCAAGAAGTCTTTTGTGTCTCACATAGTCCATGATGAGATTGTGATTGACTTTTGTGATGAGGACCGGGAGCACTTAAAAGAAATGAAACAGATTTTTGAAGTTGATGATTTCTCTGCTAATCTCCGCGCTGGCAAGAATTACCTAGAGTTGGAGGAGTTGAAAGTATGATCTCCATCATTGGTTTGGGCACCGGAGGCTCCAACATAGCGACCATGTTCAAGGAACTGCCACAGTATAATGTATATTGCATTAACGACAAGGTAAAGCGTACGTCGAAGTATAACTTCAAACTTAAGACTCAAGCAACCCCCGAAGAGTGCGAGAGGGATATCCCAGACATGTCCAAGTTCTTTAGTGCTGTCGATGACCATGTTCAGTTTTTTGTCATTGGCTCAACAATGAGCAGCAACTATTCTCTCGGTATTCTGGAACAGATCAAGGACAAAAAGATAGACTTGTTCTATGTGAAGCCAGATACAGAGTTGCTTTCGGGTGTGCCTCGCTTGATGGAGAACGCAGCCTTTGGAATACTTCAAGAGTATGCACGCTCTGGCCTTCTGAATAGCATCACTTTGATTTCCAATTTGAAGATGGAAGAGACGCTAGCATCAGTACCAGTTAAGCAATACTATCAGTCGTTGAATAGCTTGATTAAGTCGAGCGTACATTATATTAATTACTTCAATCACAACGAGCCAGAAATCGGAATCACCACGACTCCCTCTGAGGTTTGTCGAATTAGAACCTTGGGTATGGTTGATATGCAGAAACTTCAAGAAAAGTGGTTTTTTGAGCTTGACATCCCCCGTGAGGTGTGCTATTATTTATGTATAAATGAGGAAAAACTTGCAAATGATGGCTCTCTTCACAAACGCTATGTGGACATTCTTAAAGAAAAGCCGAGAAACGCTTTCAGAAATGTGTCATATGCTATTTACGAGACCCCATCGGGTAGAGACTTTGGCTTTTGCGTGGCCAGAACGAACGCAATACAAGAAAACTCTTGACAGGCTAAGTCAAGTGTGTTACATTAGATACTAAGGAACGCTTAGTATACTTTATCTAAACAGAAAAAGGAGAAAATAGATAATGCCAATTGATATGGAACTTATGCGACGTAAGCTCGCAACCCTTCGCGGAGAAGGAAACAAGGACAACGGAAACTCTCCGTGGTTCAAGCCCGATGAGGGCGATACTGATATTCGGATCGTGCCAAGTAACGACGGCGATCCGCTCAAGGAAATGTTTTTCCACTACAATGTAGGAAATCACAAGGGTGGCGTGCTTTGCCCCAAGCGTAACTTTGGAGAGCACTGCCCAATTTGTGAATTTGCTTCCTCACTTTGGCGAGAGGGAGTTGACAACAACGACGAGGAGAGCAAGAAGCTCGCCAAGTCCCTTTTCGTTCGCACCCGCTACTTCTCACCAGTTGTAGTTCGTGGTCGCGAGGACGAGGGAATCAAGGTATACGGCTACGGTAAGACCGCATACGAATTGCTTCTCGGCTACATCCTCGATCCGGAGTATGGCGACATCACAGACGCTGATGAAGGCACCGACATTACTCTGACATACACCAAGCCCACTAAACCGGGTGCCTACCCCCAGACGAGTCTCAAGATGCGTCGTAACACGTCCACCCTTCTGGACGACCCTGAAGCGATCCCTGCCCTTCTTGATCGCATGCCAGACTTTGACTCTCTTTTTGAGCGTTTGTCGTCTGCTCAGGTCGATGCCATCCTCGATGAACAACTTTCAAACGATGGTTCCGCAGAAAGTCGTTCGTCTGAGACAGCCAAATATGGTCCCGCCAACGGTAAGAGCGATGTTGACCGTGCATTTGATGAGCTAATGAGCGGCTAGTATAAGTAGGCTCTAGGGGCGCCGATGGCAGACCGGTCAGTAAATAGTCTGCCCCCTTTTAAACTTTAGGTTGGTAGTGCCTAGCATAAGTCCGATGGCTGCAAAACTACAACAGACATAACAAAAAAGGAGAAAATTATGTCAACTACAATAACCGGTAATGTTAAATTACCAAAAACAGACGATATCATTGTCATAGGCCGGCCCGGTAAGTATGCTGACGTTTCGGTTAATATTCAAGGTGATATTAACCGAGATACGGACAGCGGCAGAGTAAAGAAAAACCTCAAAGAAGGCTGGAAGTGGACCTTATATAGTCCTATCATTGTTGCAGTTTTTCCCAATGAGAAAAAGCTGCTTCTAGATGGCGATCACCGCCGACATATGTATCGTTTGACTTTTCCAGATGCGAAAACTATTCCGGCATATCTGATTGAAGTTGAGAGCTTGGAAGACTACCATAGGCTTTTCTATGAGGTCAACTGGGAGAAGCGTAAAAACGCCACCAAAGAAGAGGTGTTTGTTCACCAAGTTAAGGCTAAGATTCCAGCCGCTCTCGCTTTAAATTTGGAGCTAATCCGTTGTGGTGTTAGTATCTATGGCTCTTCAGACAAGGGTGGCGTTGTCGGCTTTGTCGGGGGACCTAACGTGAGTGTGGGCGCCTTTCGGCGTACACTAAAGCGCGGTTCTGATGAGGCAAAGATGTCTATTAATATTTTGAGGAATGCGTGGCCCAACGACACCAAGCTTCAAGGAGAATTGATGGAAGCAGTTGCTTTACTGTATAATGTTTATCCAATTCTGGCCGATCAACAGTCCAAAATCTCAAAAGATTTTGATAACTGGTTTGTGAGGCATTTAGGCATGTATTCGCAACACAATGCTGCGGCAGACTATAAGTCTCGCGGCGGTAGAGTCCACCACCGGCATGCAGAAAGTATTGCTCGCGGCTTAATCACTGATTATCGTCGCGCCCAACTTACTAACGGGGTGACCGCAAAATACAAGCAGAAGAAATTGAGCCTTAAGTTGATCAACAACCTTATTGATTGACACATAAAGCCGCTGGCACACCGGTTAAAGTGTGCCGCACTTATTTTAAGGAGAATAAATGGCTAGAAAAGCTAAGCAGGATAAACAAACTAAAGCCGGTCGAGTGTCAATGCAAGATTTAATGAAGCTTGTAAACAAAAAAGCAGGTAGAAACGTTGCTCACGATCTGACGGGTGACAATCCTACTGAAGTCAAAGAATGGATTCCAACCGGCTCTCGCTGGCTTGACTCCATCATATGTAAGGGACAAGTCTCTGGCATTCCAGTCGGCAAGGTCACCGAGATCGCCGGCTTGGAATCCACAGGCAAATCTTACATGGCCGCACAAGTGGCCGCAAATGCACAGAAACAAGGGAAGATGGTGGTATATTTCGATTCGGAGTCTGCCATTGACCCTGCGTTTTTGGAGCGTTCTGGATGCGATTTAGAGCGCTTAATGTACATTCAAGCATCCTCTGTCGAGTTCGTATTGGAAACGATTGAGGAACTTTTGGGAGCGACGGATGAACAACTATTGTTTGTTTGGGACTCTCTGGCTTTCACGCCGTCCGTGTCTGACGTAGAAGGAGACTTCAACCCACAGTCATCGATGGCGATGAAGGCACGCATTCTCGCCAAGGGAATGTCCAAGCTGGTTATCCCGATTGCGGATAAGAAAGCCACATTGTTGGTTCTCAATCAGCTTAAAACAAATATTCCTCAAGGACCAAATGCACGAATTGTTGCGATGACAACTCCTTATATCACCCCGGGTGGCAAGGCCATGCACTATTCGTACTCTTTGCGCATTTGGCTGACTGGTCGCAAGGCAAAGTCAGCATTCATTGAGGATGAAAAGGGATTCCGAATTGGTTCCGAAGTGAAGTGCAGGCTTGAGAAGTCTCGCTTTGGAACCCAAGGAAGATCTTGCGCTTTCAGAATCTTATGGGGCACCGAAGAAATTGGTATCCGAGATGAAGAAAGTTGGTTTGACGCTATTAAGGGATCTGACTGTCTCACGTCGGCTGGTGCATGGTATACGTTAACTATGCCAGATGGATACACGAAGAAATTTCAACCCTCCAAGTGGACTGAATTAATTACAACTGATATTGAATTTAAAGAGCAGGTCGTGCGTCTAATGGATGAGGAGATTATTCAGAAATTCCAACGTCGAGAAGGAGATGCTGAAGCATTTTATTCTGATCCGGAAGATCTGACTGTTCCTTTAAAAGAATAACAACAGGAGAAATTAGTCATGACAAGTTTATTCACCTTACTGATGGTGGCAATGGTAGGCACCGCAGATGCGGGCCCACATCACCATCATCAGAAGCCGCATGTTAAGCATCACGCTGCAGCGCACCATTCACACGTTCACAAACCTAAGCACGTGCGCGCTTATCGCCATGCTGGGTACAAATACTATCGCCACGCTAACGTAGTGTGGAGATGGGTGCCGGGTCACTGGCTTGGCGTACGCTGGGTAAGAGGACACTGGGAATTTAGTTACAGAATCTGAAAATAGTTGTTGACTTTGACCTCCTGATCGGCTATACTAATAATCGATCAGGAGGTTTTTGTTGAACATATTCGTATTACATAAGGATCCTGCTATCGCTGCTACTATGGCATGTGATAAGCATGTGGTCAAGATGATTTTGGAGACAGCACAGATGTTGTGTACTGCAGCACGCGCGCTGGGTTCCGACGCGCCATATGGTGCTACACATAAAAAGCACCCATGCACTATTTGGGCAGGTGCTTCGCAAGGTAATTGGGATTGGCTCATTGCACACGGTATAGCACTGTGTGCAGAGTATACCAAACGCTATGGCAAGGTGCATAAAAGTCAGGCAGTTATTGAGCATTGCGCAAAGCTGTCATTAGACTTTCCAAGCACGCAGCAGACGCCCTTCGCGCAGGCAATGCCACCACAATACAAAAATGAGTGTGTGGTCACTGCTTATCGCGCGTATTACCATGGAGAGAAAGCACGTTTTGCCACGTGGAAAACTAAACAGCCAGACTGGTGGAGAGGATAAAAAATGAAAAGAGTATTAATTTTTGATGCACTGAATGCATATTTGAGGGCCTACATCGTAGACCCGTCGCTGTCGTCCAACGGACAACCTATCGGAGGAATCAAGGGTTTCATCAAGATCCTCCAGAAGCACGTTAGGGAAGCCAACCCTGATGAGATTGTAGTTTGTTGGGACGGCCCTAACGGCTCAGCCAAACGTAAGATTATGGACAAGGGCTATAAGGAAGGTCGAAAGCCATTGCGACTTAACCGAGCGTTCCATAACCTTTCAGAACTTGAAGAGTCAGAAAACAAGGTGTGGCAACAGGGTCGCATTATGGAATATCTCAATCAGATGCCCATTGTGCAGACTATCATTCCAGAGATTGAAGCTGACGATGTGATCGCTTATCTCACCCAGATGGAGTATTACAAGGGCTGGCAGAAGATTATTGTCTCTAATGACAAGGATTTCATGCAATTGTGCGATGATGAGACTGTTCTTTATCGCCCGACCAAGAAGGAGATCTTAAACAAACAGAGGATCGTAGAACAGACCGGCGTGCATCCGACGAATATGGCGCTAGCACGTGCTATAATTGGAGATGCTTCAGATAACCTGCCGGGAATCAGAGGTGCGGGCTTTGCTACGGTTGCAAAAAGACTCAATTTTTTGTCCGCCGAAAAAACCTATACAATCCAAGAAGTTATAGATTTCTGCGAGAAGACAAACAGCAAATTAAAGTTCTTTTCCAACATTGTTGAGGGAAAGGAAATCGTCGAACATAATTATAAAATGATGCAGTTGTACGCACCCCAGATGTCAATTCAATCTAAGATGGTTGTAAAAAACGCGATAGAGAACTTTGAATGTACCTTTAATAAAACTGAGATCATTCGTATGATGAGAGAAGATGGATTCGGAGAGTTAAACTGGGAAGACTTGCGCACTAATTTGAATCGAATTACCTATAGCTGCACACAAGAGACTTGACATTCTGTATATGGATGTTATAATATAAACACACGAGAGGGGCAAATATGTTAGCAACGGCGGAGAGCGTCAATTTTAGTAGATACGGAAAAGCATTTCAAGAGGGATTGGTACAGCTGATCTTTGAGGATCGGCCTTTTGCCGACCAGATCACTGAAGTGTTGGACATTAATTTCTTAGACTTACAATACCTACGGGTGTTTGTTCACAAGATTGTAACGTATCGGGCAAAGTATAATAAGCATCCGTCTGTTGAAGCCATGATGACGATTGTCCAGACGGACATCGGTCACGAAGACGAAGTAGTTCAGAAGCAGCTTCGCGAATACTTCCATCGGATTCACAATCGAGAACTAAATGACATTGAATATATCAAGGAACAATCGCTAGACTTCTGCAGAAAGCAAAAGTTGAAAGAGGCTATGCTGAAGTCAGTCGGGCTGCTGCAGAATTGCTCCTTTGATGAGATCTCCAGTGTTATTAATGAAGCCCTCAAACTTGGGTCTGAGAACAACTTTGGTTATGATTACCTCGCAGATTTTGAAGAGAGGTTTCTCCCCAAGCATCGACACCCTGTTAGCACTGGCTGGTCAGACATTGATAAGATTAGTGGCGGCGGATTGGGTAAGAGCGAACTTGGTGTTGTCATAGCCCCCACGGGAGCCGGCAAGTCAATGGTGCTTGTACACCTTGGCACCGAAGCCTTGAGGGAGGGTAAGACAGTTGTCCACTATACACTGGAGCTACAGGATACGGTCATTGCAAATCGTTATGATTCCTGTTTGACAGGCTATCCTCTGTCTGACATTATTAATTTTAAAGACGAAGTGTACGAGGAGGTCAAGAACCTCGATGGCTCTCTAATTATTAAAGAATACCCAACCAAGTCTGCGTCGACGAATACAATTCGTTCGCACCTTGCGCGCCTCGTGAAGAGGGGGATAAAGCCCGGTACGATCATCGTAGACTATGGAGATCTCTTGCGTCCGGTTACAGTTAGGAAAGAGAAAAGGAACGAACTTGAATCGATTTATGAAGAGTTGCGTGCTATTTCAACCGAGTTTCAGTGTCCTGTTTGGACTGCTTCGCAAACCAACCGCTCTGGACTCAACGCAGAGGTCATCACAATGGAGCAGATTTCCGAAGCATTCAACAAGTGCTTTGTGGCTGACTTTATTTTCTCAGTCTCGCGAACTATCGAAGATAAGCAGAAGAATCTAGGAAAGATCTTCATCGCTAAGAACAGAAATGGGCCAGATGGCATTGTTTACCCCATTCATATGGACACATCAAATGTCAACATTAAGATATTGCCACCGAACAATCCCCATATGCAAAACGGCAAGGTTCCCCTCAATCCGGTAACCTTAGATGCATCAATGCAGAGGGATCTATTAAAACAGAAATACACCAAGCTTAGAAAGAAAGGGAGATAAAAAGCTTTATGAGAACAATACAAAACATTCGCCGCTTCAGACTGTCCGATACATTTATCGAACCATATAAGACTGCCGAGGTTCCATGGGGGCCACTGGGCTATGTCACGTTCAAACGAACTTATTCTCGTCGCCTAAACGAATTCGATCCAGAGGCTACTGGTTCTGAAGAGTGGTGGCAGACATGCCGCCGCGTTATCGAAGGCATGTTTAACATGCAAAAGCAACACGTGTTCCTTCTAGGATTGGAGTGGATTGATTCCAAGGCACAAGCCACAGCAAAGGATGCATATGATCGATTATTTAATCTCAAGTGGACTCCTCCCGGTCGCGGCCTCTGGATGATGGGCACAAAGTTTATCGAAGAGAGGACTGCAGCGGGACTCTTTAATTGTGCGTTTCGTTCTACAAAGGATTTGTCGACTAAGGGCGGCTACTTGTTTGCGTGGATGATGGACGCTTTGATGGTGGGCATTGGGGTCGGGTTTGACACCGAGGGCGCCGGCACTATCACCATTCGAGAGCCGCAGTATACTAATGATACTTTGGTTATTGATGACTCCCGTGAAGGTTGGGTGGACTCTGTGCATATGCTATTGGATGGCTTCTTCTTTGGAGCGAAGGTGCCGAAGTTTGATTACTCGGCCATCCGGCCCGAAGGCGCGCTCATCAAGGGCTTTGGAGGCACATCGAGCGGCGCCGGCCCCCTTAAAGAGTTGCATCAAAATCTTACTGAGTTGTATTCTAGCAAGTTGGGAGAACCTATTACGTCGGTAGACATTGTGGATACTGAAAACCTTATTGGACGCTGCGTTGTCGCAGGGAACGTACGTCGTTCAGCCGCACTGGCTATGGGCCATCGCGATGATCGGCAGTACCTTGAGATGAAGAACGATCAAGAGAAGCTTTACCATCACCGTTGGGGTTCCAACAACTCTTTTAATGCGGTGGTTGGCATGGACTATGAGTGGCATGCCGAACAGAGCAAGAACAATGGAGAGCCCGGCTACATCTGGCTCAACAACGCACGCACAAGGGGGCGCTTTAAGGATCCCGAGAGGTATGATGATGTAAATGTTGCCGGATTCAATCCGTGCGTTGAGCAGCAGCTTGAAGATGCCGAGTTGTGTTGCTTGGTGGAAACCTTTCCTGCCAAGCACGACGACTATGAAGACTACCAGAGGACCCTAAAGATTGCCTATTTGTATGGGAAGACTATTACGCTTTCCAACACTCATTGGCCGGAGACCAATGCAAAGATGCTCAAGAACCGTCGTATTGGTCTGTCCCAGTCGGGGGTTGTGCAGGCATTCAATAAGTTTGGCCGCCGTGAGATGTACCAGTGGTGCGACCGAGCCTATGAATATGTTCAGTCGTTAGACGAGGAATATTCTAACTGGCTTTGCATTCCAAAGTCTGTGCGCACAACTTCGATTAAGCCATCCGGCACTGTTTCGCTTCTCAATGGTTCCACACCCGGTATCCATTTCCCCGAGAACGAATACTATATTCGTCGGATTCGATTTGCGAAAGATTCAAAACTCCTTGACACTTTGCGTGATGCAGGATATACTATTGAAGATGACAAGTACTCCCCTAACACTGTTTGCGTTGAGTTTCCAGTCAGGGAGCCGTACTATCACAAAGGAAAGAAGGATGTATCTATTTGGGAACAGCTAGAAATTGCAGCCCAGTACCAACATTATTGGGCGGACAACTCAGTATCAGTGACTGTAACGTTTAACTCTGATGAAGCTTCACAGCTAAAGAGTGCGCTTGAAATGTATGAGACACGCTTGAAGGCGGTTTCATTCCTCAAATATGAGGAGACTGGTTACGAGCAAGCTCCTTATGAGCCTATTACTCAAGAGCAATACCAAGAGCGTGTGGCGGTCTTGAGACCCATCCACCGCTTTGATGACGAAGAGGGTGGCAGCGGAAGTAAGTTCTGCACAAATGATACTTGCACAATCTAAGAGAGGTATAAATGAACTTTAATCACTTGCTGGACGAACGCCAGCAACGAGCGCGTTGTCGCGGGCGACTTAATGAATGTTATTGGTTGCCCGCCGGCGATGCCAAAGCTACGGCCGGAAAGAATGTTAACCTTACGATGTACTGTAAAAGGTGCCAGTCGCGCGAGGACATCTTCTTGACCGAGAATGAATACAAGATTCAACGAAAACTAATTGAAAAGGAGGTAGGAAATGTTTGATTCTTTCAAGCCTGTGAACAGGTATATCCAGATAGAAGTGGAGAAAACTACGGATAGCGCCACAGACGTGGGCATTGTCCTTCCAGAGGATTACGCCCCCAAAAAAGAAAGACATGTGACAGCGCGTGTGGTCAACTGGGCAGCCGATGTTAGGTTTGTTGATCGGCTTGGACTCGGTAACAAACTAGTTATTGATCAGAGCATGATTGAGGAAATCCAGATAAATAATAAGAAAATTACTGTGATTCTAGATAATTATGTTGTGGGCATAATTTAGGGAACCGATAAAAATGGATAAGGACTTTTATAATCAGTCGTCAGCGACTCAGCTTGGATGGGAGCCGTCATGGTTTGGCGAAAAGCATTTCGATGACAAGCTTGTGCGTGCGATTAAGAAATGGCAGAAGGCTCATGGCCTAACTGCGGATGGACTATGTGGTCCAGCTACATTCCGTCGGATCTGGACTGCAAGACAGGCAGAGATCGATGAACACAAGCCGCAAGATTGCCAATACTCCAACTACTTGGTCTACAATAGCAACTTTGTTCCAATTGAATGGGACCGTGTTGTTCTGTGGTCGGAGAAAGGTGGACTTGCAGCGAAAGCTGGCAACTATTATGATTACTCTGGCCGACCGAAGAGGGGCATTCGACTGTTTGTGAATCACTGGGACGTGTGCCTCAACTCGCATGCGTGTAACAGCGTTCTCAACCGAAGAGGAATCTCGGTACACTTCCTTATTGACAATGATGGGACTATCTATCAGACAATGGACATGCAACACGGTGGTTGGCATGCTGGCACAAGCCGCGTGAATCGTTCGTCAGTGGGTGTAGAAATCACAAATGCCTATTACCCCAAGTACCAAGATTGGTACGTTAGAAACGGCCACGGAGAGCGCCCCCTCGTGGAGGATGCGTGGGTTCATGGCACTAAGTTGGATCCGTTTCTTGGGTTTTATCCCGTGCAGATTGAAGCAGCTAAGGCTCTTTGGAAAGCAATTGAGTCAGCCACAAATGTAGAATTTCAGACACCACTTAGCCAGTTTGGCAAGACATCTACAAAGTACGTTCAAGATGTGGTGTACGGAAAGTATCAAGGAATTGTTAGTCATTACCACTGCAGCAAAAGAAAGATTGATTGCGCAGGGTT
>CEUO01020762.1_pt1 | contig 17231 bp, 21 predicted proteins | sample 531391 | NCBI WGS metagenome assembly CEUO01 (sample SAMEA2622799, study PRJEB7988) | marine metagenome | isolation source: saline water (ENVO:00002010), including
GGTGGGCAGCTGGAGCTAGCAGTTAAATAACTATAAACAGCTAACCCACCCCAACAATTATAGGAGACATTATGCCTGGCAATAGTTGGAGACAAGACAATAGTAACTGGGATACAGATCGGCACTGGCGTAGGATGAAGGAAGATCAGCGTGCTGTTCGTGAAGGTAAAAAGAAATATGTCCCTAAGAAATGGGATGGTGATGCAGGTAAGGGTGATGGAAGAAGAGAGAGTGATATATCTGATGAAGAGTATGGTCTTAGATATGACCTTGCATTTGGTAAGATAACCCGTGAAGAGTTTGAAAAAAGGATGAATAAACTTGACAACTCAATGGAATAAACTATCTAAAGGTGATAAGATTAAACGAGATGATTGGCAGCGTGTGTTAGAAGAAGACATGCTAATGACATCTTGTTCTAGATACTGGAATGAATATAACAGAGCACCTGATGAAGGCATACCTGAGCAACAGCTACTAGATGCTGCGGTTACTAGTCTGGAACCATGTTATCAAGAGTGGATAGATAGAGTATGTCTTAATACTAAGACACCTCAATGGGTACATCCACTACTAGCAGTAGGTTCACGGAAGATGGCTGACTTAACTATAAGATGTTTACTTAGAGTATGGCTAACACCTAACATATTTGGATACAAGTTCTCAGAACAATGTAATCCACCTACTGCACAGATGCTATCAAATCTTATAGCACAAGAGGTAATAAATATTGTAGGCTTTCAACAAGCTAAAGAAAACTATACTGAAGATTGGCGTACACAATCCAAGTTCATTAAGAACTGGACACCTAAGAGATGTATAGCATTTGCTAAGAAGATGGATACAATACCTAGCATGACACTGAAGCAGCGACAAGACTTTGGTCATCACATGATAAGGATCGCTGAAGAAAGTAATGTGATTGTGTCAGTAAGAAGAAGAAAGAAAACTAAAAAAGGCTATAGGAATTATCTATACATAGAGTTAGCACCTGAACTGTTGTCAGATTTACATGAACAACATTACTTATTAGAGATGTCAACTCTACTATATAGACCTATGATTGTACCACCTGTTGATCACACGTTGTCATCATCAGGTGGACATCTTACTCCTAACATTAGGAAACCTGTAGTACAAAAGTATAGATCTAATCTATATGAAGACGAGAAACTTAATCAGATATCTTCTGAACCTTCTCAGTTAGTTATCGATGGGTTAAATGCACTACAAAAAACTGAGTGGTGTGTTAACATGAGAATATATGATGTAATGAAATCATTATTTGAAAACAATACGAGACTTGCTAACTTACCATCATGTAACTTTGAAGAGTTTATGTTTAATGATGAGTACCCAGAAGATGGTACTAAACAAGAGCAAGCTGTATGGTGTCAACACCGTGAAGAAACCTGGGGTAATTGGTATAAAGACGAGCAAGCTAGAGGTAGAATGTTTGTTCGCTTCAAACTAATAGATAGATTATCCAAGTGGAATTTCTTTTACATGCCGTATACTCTAGACTTTAGAGGACGTGCTTACTCTGTATGTGAATTGCTATCACCCCAAAGTTCTGATATAGATCGTGGGTTGATTATGTTTGCTAATGCAGTAGAACAAACTGAAGAAGGATTGTACTGGCAGAAAATATACTTAGCAAATCTGTTTGGTATAGATAAGGTACCATTCGATGAGCGTATTGAATGGGTAGATAAACATTGGCACATCTTTGAAAAGATAAACGATGACCCATACTCAGAACATTTCTGGATTGATAGTTCACCTAAGAAAAATAAATCATTCCAAAGACTAGCTACAATCTTTGATCTAATGAGATCAGATGGATTAACACAAGTCCCTGTACATATAGACGGTAAGTGTAATGGTTCACAACATTGGGCTGCACTTATGCGTGATGAAGTAATAGGTTTACTAACCAATGTGTTACCATCTAATACACCTCAAGATCTTTATCAATTTGTTGCTGATAAAACTACAGACTATTGTAAGTTTCATCTTGATGATAATAATTACTATGAAGAGTTCATGGATCATTGGGCTGATGGTATTAGTCGTGATGTAACTAAACGTTCTACCATGTGTGATTCATATGGCTTAACTTTTTATGGTATTCAAAAGTATACTAGATCAGAAGGTCATGTCGATTGGATACCTAAAGAACGAAGGGGTGGTGCTGTTGTTGAATTAGCTAGAGCTATACAAGCAGGACTTAACACATCACTTGAAGGACCTAACAGAGGCAAGGCTTACCTAAAAGAATTAGCTAGTATAGCCTGTGAAAATAATAAACAACTAGTATGGTATACACCATCTGGTTTTAAAGTTGTACACGTGTATAATAAGACTGGTTCAAGAAGATCTTTAGCTAAGATGTTTAACAACAAAGAGCTTCAGTTCTTTTTTAGAACTAAGGATATAGATGAGAGAGCAGTTAAACAAGCTATCTCTCCTAACTATATTCATTCGTTGGATGCTGCCCACATGTTTCTTGTTATCTATGCTTTCATAGCTGATCATATAAAAGATATGTCTATGATACACGATTCATTTGGATGTCACGCTCCGTTAATAGGTATCTTAAACAAACATATTAGAGAGGAGTTTAAAAAGATGCATTCCAAAAATTTGCTAGAAAAATTTCGACAGGACATTGGATCCTTAATTGGTACACAGTTACCAGAAGTTCCAATGACTGGTGATTTAGACATCGCTGATGTATTATTGTCTAGGTTCTTCTTCTCATGAGCTTTTTAATAATAACAAATGAACATGACATGGAACAGAACATAGATTATGTTACTGAACTTGCTAAAAATAATAGTAATTCTAAAATAGATATTGCATTCCCTAATCAAAAGTTTGCTACACTATTTATGGAAAACTTAATGAAGAATTTCAAAAGAGAAAAGGTTAAGAAAGATTGTGGATTACACATTATCATAAGTGTACCACCTAATGAAGGAGAGACTAATGATTGAACCTAATGGAAAGTATTACAACTACAGACTAGACAATACTTTAAACGAATTGCAAATCATGCACATGAACGGTGAGATAGATTTACACGAACCTATTGAAGCGTACTATGCTAAGTGGAAACATGATAACAAAGGTAACAATCATCAACCCATTGAAGAAACTAGAACGAGAAAGGATCTACCTTCTATTGCTCAGCAGTGGAAGACAGATTACAATAAACGGAGAAACAATAATGGCTAGAGTATTATGCATAGGTGATATACACCTACCCGCAACACACGAAGACTACTTAGGTTTCGTTAAGAAGTTAAAGAGAAAGTATAAGACTGATACTACAGTATTCATAGGTGATATTGTAGACATGCACGCTATCTCTTATCATCAAAAGAATCCTGAATTACCTAGTGCTATTGATGAGCACGAAGCAGTAGTAAAAGGACTGAAGGCTTGGAAGAAAGCTTTCCCAGAAGCATATGTATGCATAGGCAATCATGATGAAAGAGTACACAGATTATCAGCAACTGCAGGTATACCGTCCGTCTATCTGGCAGACTATAAAGAACTTTATGATACTCCTAATTGGGATTGGGATTATGATTTTGTTATTGACGGTGTTCAGTATATTCATGGTACTGGTCTTAGTGGTCAGCAGCCTGCATTTACTGCTGCGCAAAGGCTTGGGCACTCAGTAGTCATGGGTCACACACATAGCATAGCTTCTATTAAAGTGCAACAAACAGTTACCAAAAGAATCTTTGGTATGAATGTAGGTTGTGGTGTTAATATGAATCACAAAGCTATGAACTATTCCAAGGCACACTTAAACAAATCTGTGATCTCAGCAGGAATTATTATTGATGGAATTCCAATTTTAGAGTTGCTTTAATTTTTATTTATGGTATAATACATGAATAATAACAACGGGTCAGAAAACAAAAGGAGAAATTAAATGAAAGCATTTGTAACTGACACACTTAACGTAAAGTGGGGACACTTACACCGACCGGATGATAAGTTCGGAGCGGACTCAGCAAACCATAACGTCACAGTAATTGTGGACGATGAGCTTCAAGCAGTACTAGATAAACTTATGAAAGAATCTGGTGCCAAGAAGATCAATGGTATGCGTACTGATGATGATGGTGATACCCTACTTAAAGTAAAGACAAAGACATTTGTCAAGAAAGGTGAACAAACATTCCCCTGTCGTGATGCCAAAGCTGAAAAGACTGAAGCAACACCATTCGGTGGAGACAAAGTTCGCCTTCGCTTAAACCCCATGGTTCTCGATCGTGATAACTCATTAAGTATTTATCTTAATGGATGTCAGATCATCGAGAAGAACGCATCAGATACTGGTGGGTTCGCACCAACCGACGGCTTTGATGGCTCTGAGTATACTGCTCCTACCCCAGAGAGTAATACAAATGAACCAGAAGAAGTCGAGGATCTTCCATTCTAATGGAGTGGAAGTTTCCTATTAGCCCAGTGGCAGCAAGTAGACCCCGTGTGTCAAAGCACGGGGCTTACTTCACTGGTGCTTACAAAGAATACCGTAAGGTCATGCTGGATTTAGTTCCTGAAACCTTAGGAGAATTTGAACCACTAACATATCCACTCAGTGTAGACTTGGAGTTGTATGTTAAGAGACCAAAGACTACTAAGCTTGAAGCTCCGAGAGCAGATATAGATAACTATCTCAAAGCAATATTCGATAGCATGAACGGTTTCTTGTGGGAAGATGACACACAAATACGCCAAGTATATGCTACTAAACAGTGGGCTAAGCCTGGCGAAGATGGTTACTTTATTATAGGAGTAAATGAGTATGGACATTATAATTGATGACAATGGAGTAATTGTTATTGATAATGGGGGAGATTAATGAATAAAGAATATAGATTAATTAAGATACGGTGGATGGATATCATTAGACCTGATGCAACATGGATGTTCCCAGAAGAATTAAAGACTCTCGAGCCTGCTAAGATTACTACAGTAGGTTGGATAGTAGATGAATCTTCTGAGCAGATCACTATAGCAAGTTCATTAGGAGATGATAGACAATTGGGAGATATCAACTGTATACCTAAGTCTGTTGTCCAGACTATAGAAGATCTAGGAGAAACACATGAAAAAACAATTGAAATACCTATTATTTAGTTTACTATTAATGGGCTGTAGTTCAAAGTCTAACTGGTTTCCATCAACACCTTCCATAGAAGGAGTTAGTAATGAGGTTGTGGCTGGTTCGATGTCAAGTTGCAGTCCTATGCTTGGTTGGATCGGAGGTATTTGTACCTTATTCGGTATGGCTTTGCTTGTTCTTACTGGTGGTAGAATGGGTATGCGTCCAATTATCGGAGGAATAATATTCGTAGTAATAAACTACGCACTAGCAACTTATGCTAGCTGGATATTCCTGCCTGTAGTTATAGCAACTGGTGCTATATCTTTAGCATGGGCAGGAAAAATTATATGGAAGATCGTCAATGATGACGACATTAAAATTAAGGAGATGTTCAATGGGTGAAATGTTAAGTTCAGGATTAGGAACAGTATTTTATTCTATCGTAGTCTTCATGGCAGGTGCATTAATCGGTCGCCCTATGTGGTGTTGGATGTGTAAGTCAATGCCTTGGAGTGACTGTGGTAAAGAATGCAAGTAGTAAGGAGAGCTATGTCAAAGGTAATTGATAGGGAACAGTGTCCTGCTTGTGCTAGCCATGGGCAGGACACTTCCTGTGATAATTTAGCCGTCTATGATGACGGTCACAAGTATTGTTTTGCTTGTGAGTATAGAGAAAGTGGTAAAGGAGAAACAGTGCCAACAGTTACAGAACAAAGTAATGTAAACTTTTACAAAGGTACTTATGTAGCCAACCGTGGTATAACTGAAAAGACTATGCGTATGTATGGTTATGAGTCTATACGACAAGGCGATAAGAAAGCCGAGATTGCTTCGTTCTATTCTGGTAATGGTGGTCTTGTTGCTCAACATTTACGTGGTCCAAATAAAACATTCAGATGGATTGGTGATGTTAACAATGTAACCCTATGGGGTCAACACTTATGGAAGACTGGTAGCGGTAAGCGATTGGTAATCACTGAAGGTGAGTACGATTGCATGACTGTTGCTCAGTTATTTAATCTTAAGTGGGCAGTTGTTAGCTTACCCAACGGTGCTGCAGGTGCAGTGAAAGCAGTGAAGGATAACCTAGAGTTTGTTAGTGGTTATGATGAAGTTGTTTTAATGTTCGATAACGATCAGCCAGGCAAAGATGCAGCAGCAGCAGTTGCTGAGATCTTACCGCCAGGTAAATGTAAGATAGCAACACTACCTTATAAGGATGCGAACGAATGCTTAATGAATAATGATTCCCAATCAGTAATCAATGCTGTATGGGAAGCACAACGATTTAGTCCAGATGAGATTATGCATATCTCTAGTATAGCTGAAGCGCCTGATCTATCTGAAACTAAAGTGTATCCCTTCCCTTTTGATTCGCTTACTGAATTCTTAGTAGGTCAGCGGTCAGGAGAGATTACACTATGGGCATCAGGTACAGGCTCAGGTAAGACTACAATTGTTCGTGAGCTAATACACCACCACCTAATTGAAGGTAGGTCGGTAGGTGCTATCATGTTAGAAGAATCACCACAGGAAACTATGGATGATATGATCTCTCTCATGATCAACAAACCTGTTAGAGTTATTAGAGCATCACGCATGATGAATAACTTAAGGGAATCACTAGGTCAAGATCCTATTGATATCCATGTTATAGATGATCTTACTGATGAAGAATATATAACAGCAAGAGAAAGCTTAAATAATACTAGCCTATATATCTATGATCACTTAGGTAATAACGCACTCAAGAATCTATGTTCACGCATAGAGTACATGGCTGTATCTCTAGGTGTAGATGTAATCGTGTTGGATCATATCACAGCTGCAGCCACTGGACTTATGTCTGGTGATTCTGACTATGATAATAATTCAAACGAACGGTTACTTATAGATAGTATTATGAAAGAACTACGAGGTCTAGTTAGTAGGACTGGTGTGAGGATAGATGTAATCTCACAACTCAAGAAGACTAATAAAGCATACGAAGAAGGGGATAGGATTACGCTACAAGATCTGCGTGGTTCTGGTTCACTATCTTCTGTGCCTAATACAGTCATTGGTCTTGAACGTGACAGACAAAACCCTGACACTAAGATAGCTAACACCACGGTCATTCGTGTGTTAAAGAATAGACTTACTGGTAAAGCAGGTGTAGCCACTTGCTTATACTACAATCACATATCGGGTCGTTTAGAAGAACTAAACTGGGCTCAAGATGATGAAGGTGAATTGAGGTTTGATCCAGTATGATATTAGTAACAGGCGCATGTAGATCTGGTAGTAGTTTAGTGATGCAGACTCTTCAGCTATTAGGAATACCTATAGCTGGGGAGGCTCATCACCCTGACTTTCCAGTAGAAGAAGGAAATCCTAAAGGGTATTATGATTTACCCTTTTACAATTTAGTTACGGGTGTTGATGGTAAGTTCGATAATAAAGCTGTTAAGTTATTTGGTACAGCCTTACCAAAGATTATGTATCCAGAAAGAGTAACACATGCTATTGTGTGCTGCCGCAAGGATACTAAAGCACAGGATGCTAGTACTAGAAAGTTAATGGATTTAGAAATGGAAATAGAATCAGAGTCACCTCTTAGGAAGATGGCTATAGATGCTATGTCAAATTTAACTGATGATGATATCTCAAGTATGAGACGTAAGACTTATAAGAGAACGTATAAATACTTAGAAGATCATGATATTAAATATATTAAAGTTTATTATGAAGATATGAAGTATAAAACTTTAGAAGAGATCCAAAGAATACTAGAGTTTCTTAAGATCAGAGCTAAAGAAGATGAAATCAATGAAGCAAAGGAGAATGTAGATGTATGAAAAGGTTAGTATTTGATATTGAGACTGATGGTCTTAATGAAATAACTATCAACGGCAAGGGCAATGCAGTCCCCGAAGGGACTAAAGTCTACTGTCTATGTACGATAGACGTTGACTCTGGTGAAGAGACCAAGTATGTTGGATCACATGTTGAGTACGGTGTGAAAGCATTACGCAATGCAGACTTAATCATTGGACATAACATACTAATGTTTGACATCCCTTTCCTTGAAAGATTATATGGAACTATAACTACTAAAGCACTAGATACTTTGATTGTATCTAGGCTTATGTATCCTGATCCATACAATCATCCCCTCGGTGGTAACTCACTAAAGAACTGGGGTAAACATTTAGGTGAAGAGAAGATACAGTATGATAACTTTGATTACTTCTGTGAAGAGATGCTAGAGTATTGTCTTCAAGATGTTAAAGTTAATCTAGGTATCTTCAATGCACAACAAGACTTCATTAAGAAGTATAAAAAGAATGTAGATCTAGAACACATCACCACTAGAATCATAGCAAGACAGATTGATAACGGTTATGGCTTTGATTTAGATGCTGCTGAAAGACTTCAGATGGAGTTACTAGGTGAGAAAGCTAGGATAGATGATGAGATGCGTAAAGTATTTCCACCTATTGTAGAAGAGAGGTGGTCTGAAAAGACTGGTAAGCGTTTGAAAGATAAGGTAACTGTATTCAATCCAGGCTCACGCCAACAGATAGCAGATAGATTGTCTAAGAAGTATGGTTGGAAACCACCTTTAACAGAGAAAGGCAACCCAAAGGTAGACGCTGCTGTTCTTAAGAAGCTATCCTACCCTGAAGCTAAAGAATTAGTTCGAGCTTTTGATGTTATGAAACTTGAAGGTCAAGTATCTGATTGGATCAAGAGAGCAACAGCCTCAAGAGATGGTAGGATACATGGCAATGTAAATGTACAAGGTACAGTGACAGGTCGTATGACTGCTAGTCAACCTAACATGCAACAGGTATCTGGTGACAAGAGAGCACGAGCTTTATTCAAACCTAAAGATGGTTGGGTTCAGGTTGGTATTGATGCCTCAGGTCTAGAAGCTAGGATGCTGGCTAACAGGATGGCACCTTATGATAACTTAGACTATGGTAGGATTATACTACATGATGACATTCATGAAGCTAATCGTAAAGCTGCAGGTCTAACGAACCGTGACCAAGCAAAGACATTCTTCTATGGTCTTATCTATGGTGCTGGTAATCAGAAGATTGGTGAGATTGTGGGTAAGAATGCCTACACTGGTGGTAAGTTGAAAACTAAGTTCTTTGAAAATATACCTGCTATTAAGACTGTAATGGATAACTGTGCCTTTCAAGTAGCTGATAAGAAAACAATTACACTACTAGATGGTCGTGAAGTACCGTGTCGATCTCAACATGTAGGTTTAAATGTACAATTACAGGGTGATGGGGCTATTGTTATGAAGCTAGCCCTATGTATTCTTATTAATAAACTATCAGTATACAAGGGTAAGTATGCACTGATGGCTACCGTCCATGATGAGTGGCAGTTTGAGTGCGATCCTTCTATTGCTGAAGAGGTTGGTAAGCTAGGGTGTGATGCCATTAAAGAGGCGGGTGAGAGACTGTCTTGTATCATGCCTTTAGATGGTGACTATAGAGTAGGAAAGAACTGGTCTGAATGTCACTAGAATTCTCTGTTAATTTCTACGATACCCGTCATTTAAATTGGCGGAACTGTCTTATAGGTTTCTTTTCATGTACTAATATTACTCACGTTGGGTTGCAAGTAGATCTTGGAACTCAAAGTATAGAGTATACCTGTATAGATAAGAACCGTGGTCTTAGTGTAGTGAATCCAAAGGTATACTCTAAGCTCTACTGTAAGCCAGTTGATTCCATTAAGTTGGGTATTGTAGACAAACCCCTTCCGGAAATACCAGACAACTTCTCTCTGACTGGTAGAGGCTTATTGTTCTACCATCTAATAGGTAGATTCATAGGTTCCGATATGCCTGATGGCTGCTGTGTATTTGTATCCCAAGTACTAGTAGACTTAGGTATAATTAAACGGAAGATATTTTATCCTGAACAATTATATAAGGAGTTAAATAAATGCAGATGATACTAATTGCTGGTCAAGCTGGCGTAGGTAAATCAACAATGGCTAAGATGATAGCAGCAGAAGCGTTTAAAAAAGGATTAACTCCAGTTTTATTGTCGTTTGCTAGCCCTCTTAAGGAAGAGGCTGCTCGTAAAGGTTATGGTAAAGAGGTTAATCCACAGAAATACAGATCGTACTGTCAAGAGATTGGTGCCGCTAGAAGAGCTGATGATCCTGACTACTGGATCTACAAGTTTGATGAATCGGTTAAGAAAATTCAGAAGGATGAGCAGAAAGCTGTGAATGATTCTTCTAAGTTTTGGGAAAGAGTTATTATTATTGATGACGCTAGGTATCCCAATGAGTTAGCATATGGTAAACTACATGAAGCTACTAGTATATTTATATCAGCCAGGGACAGGGATGACCTAGATCTGGCTGCTGAGTGGCGAAATCATGAGTCAGAAGACTTGGCAAAGAGGATTGATAACGGTGTAGCCGGAACTATCCTTAAAGAGTTTACTAACATTGTATTTAGTTGTGATGGTTTAAATGCCTATAAAGAAACTGTGGAAGAAATGGTTCCTATCTGGTGTGGACTAACAGCAGATCAGTACTGTGAGGATAATACTTGCACTTGTGATAATTGTATGAACAAGGCATTAGATGTACCCAATCTTCAGGATATATTAGAGAACCTAACTGATATGTTATTCTTATCTGATCCTGATATTCCAGATCCTGATGATGAAGAGGAGGATGAAGATGACTATTCCTAAACTAGCCATTATAGATGGAGATATTATAGCATATAGAGCTGCATTCTGGGCTGATGTTGAGGGTATTGAAGAACTAGAGTCCCGTCTGCAGCAGGATATAGACAACTGGACACCTTCGGATTGTTCTGATGTTTTAGTTGCTTTGTCTTGCAAGAGAAAGCACAACTTTAGAAAGGATTTCTGGAACAGTTACAAGGAACATCGGAACAGTGTCTCATCTCCTGAGTCTTTAGGCTATTGTAAGGAGTTATTAGGGGACATGTTTGATAGTATAGAAGAGCCTAGACTAGAAGCAGACGATCTTATGGGTATTTATATATCTAAAGGAGATGCTATAGGTATAACTATAGATAAAGATTTAAGAACTATACCTGGATATCATTGGAATCCAGATAAAGAAAAGAATCCTGTGCATGTTACTGAAAAGGAGGCAGATTTCTTCTTTCATCAACAGTGGATGCAAGGTGATAGTACTGATGGGATCCCAGGCTTGTGGCGTGTGGGTCCAAAGAAGGCTATTAAGTTTATAAATAGTATTATAGAAGAAGATGGTAATGTTATTGAAGCTATCTTTAATGAATACGACACAGAAAAGCGTCCTAACGAGCTAGAAATGGACACTTATGACTTTGCTTTGTCTATGGCAAGGTGTGTTCGTATCTTAAGAGACGGTGAATACGACTTTGAAACCAAAGAAATTAAATTATGGGAACCCAAAGTTGGGTATAGCGATAGTAAGGAGACATGATGGATCAGTTTCAAGAGTTTATAACCACCAAAAACTATTGTAGGTGGCTTGAAAAAGAGAATAGAAGAGAAACTTGGCAAGAATGTGTAGATCGTTATTACGATTACATGATAAGTAGATTTCCTGTGCTTCAAGAAGAGCATAGTGAGGTTATGACAGAACTACGAGAAGCTACATATAATAGAGAAGTCTTCCCGTCAATGAGAGCGTTGATGACAGCTGGTCCAGCTGCAGATGTAGACGATACCTGTATGTATAACTGTTCTTATCTTGCTATTAATAGTATAAGGTCTTTCTCAGACGTACTTTACATCCTGTGCTGTGGTACAGGTGTAGGGTTTTCCTGTGAAAGAGAAGAAATAGATCAATTACCTACAGTCCCAACCTTAGTTCGGGATGAAGATACTGTAATTACAGTGCCTGATTCTCGTAAAGGTTGGGCTGATTCCCTTAGAGACTTATTAGATTATCTTTATAAAGGTATTCACCCCACTTGGGATATGTCTCAGGTTAGAGATAAGGGAGAAAGACTTAAAACATTTGGAGGTAGGGCTTCAGGTCCAGAACCATTAGAGCGTTTGTTTAAATTTATTATAAACATCTTCAGAAATGCTGAAGGACGTAAGCTTACCTCTTTAAATGTTCATGATATTGTTTGTATGATTGGTGAGATTGTTATTGTTGGTGGTGTTAGACGCTCCGCTTTAATTTCTCTGTCTGATTTAGATGACAGGGATATGGCAATGGCTAAGTCTGGACCATGGTGGGAGAATGCTAGTCAAAGATCTCTTGCTAATAACTCAGCAGTTTATGATTCCTATCCTGGGATGAGTAGATTCATGGAAGAGTGGTGTAATATATACAACTCACATTCAGGTGAGCGTGGTATTTGTAACAGAGAAGCTATGAATACTCTTGCTTTAAAATCTGGACGGACTTCTGCTAAGTTTGGAACCAATCCATGCAGTGAAATCATTCTTAGACCTAAACAATTCTGTAACTTAACTGAAGTTGTGATCAGATCTTATGATGATATAGCTACATTACGACGAAAGGTGAGGCTTGCTGCAGTACTAGGTACTATACAGTCAGCTTGCACTAAGTTTTCATACTTAGATCCTGAATGGAAAGCTAACTGTGAAGAAGAAAGATTATTAGGCGTATCCTTTACTGGGATATATGATAATACTTTCATGTCTACATGTAGTGAAGAACTCAGTAAAGGTTTAGAATTATTAAAGAACGAAGTTAAGGAAGTTAACAAGGAGTTTGCGGACTATCTTGATATCAGTCCTTCTCTAGCAACTACATGCTGTAAACCTAGCGGTACTACATCATGTGTTGCTGGGACTTCGTCAGGTATTCATCCAAGATTTTCTCCCTATTATATTAGAAGGGTGAGGATAGATAACAAGAATCCTATGTGTGAGTTTATGATAGCTGAAGGTTTCCCTCACGAACCCTGTTCGATGAGACCTGACAGCACTGAGATATTTTCATTCCCCATCAAATCACCTGAAGGTTCTTTAACATACGAAAATTATTCACCAATTAAACATTTAGATCTGTGGTTATTATATCAAGAAATGTGGTGTGAACATAAACCATCAGTAACTATTAACTATACTGATGATTCTTTCCTAGCTATAGGACAATGGGTTCACGATAATTGGGATAAAGTTTCAGGTATTTCATTCTTACCTAAGGATGACCACATCTATGAGCAAGCTCCCTTTGAATCCGTAGATGAAGAAACATATATAAGTCTTCTTGAGTCAATGCCTGTTGATGTTGATTGGAAAAGACTTTCATTGTACGAACTAGAAGATACATCCTCTAGTTCACATTCGTTAGCATGTCATGGGGGCGCATGTGAAGTAGTAGATATATTGGAGAATTAATATGTTAGACAATCTTTACAGAAGAATAGAAATTGGTGGTAAGCTAAACCAGGCTCACTCACTAATCGTTCTAAAAGATATCGTAAGAAGAGTAAATGAATTGGAGAAAGCTAATGCAGTTTCAGTATCTGGATCCAAAGCTAGTAGCACACCTAAGAAAAAAGCTGCCAGCAAAAGAGTATCAAGAAAATCAGAAGATGACTCCTGAAGAATTTTTAGCTGACTCCGCCTTTAGGGCAGGTCAACGAGATATTATTACAAGGTTAGAAAAAATTATTAAGGATCAGGATAAATGATACCTGATAAAAAGATAGAAGAGTTCTTTGGTTCCGAGTACCTCCGTAGGCATCGTCTTATGGAAGATGCCATAAAACAAAGAGTGGGTACTAGAAATCTATATGTTGAACGAACTCTCTTTGGTAAGAATGAACCAATAGAAGGTCAAGGTAATTTACAAGAGTTTGTTAATAGGCTTGAATCTGACAGGGCTGAGTATCATAGGAACTGGATAAAGTATCACAGAGCTAAAGAAGAACGAGATCATATGGGTAATTGGCTTGATGAGTTAGATCATCGTGCTGATGCGTTAGCTCCTCCTAGTATGAAGGTTAATTATAATCCAAGCAGAGGTCCCTCTTTAGATATTGGCATGTTTAGACCCATAATTAGAAATGCAGGTAGGCACGGTGATACGGAGATCGCTCACTTAACTAAAGGTGAGGTAGTATTACCAGAAGAGGTGGCTCGTACTTTACAGAATCAGATCAAGGACATCATGAATAAAAATTCACTTGATGAGCTAACTGTAGGTAAGGGAAAGATTAACCCCGAGACAGGATTAGAAGAGTTTTGGCAACCAGGTTATACAAGCGATCCTGATCCTGAAACAGGTAAGCGTGGCTATATCATGCATTGGAAAGACTACAGGTCTCATCTGTCTTATTTAAAACATGGTACTAGGGCTCGATCATTAACTGGTAAAATGAAAACTGATGAGTGGTGGGCAGATAAAGACATTCATTCTCAAATAGGTCAATTAGATTCTGAAGGTGACTTTACAGCTAAAGAACGTAGGGAATACGAACATCTTTCTAGGTCTTATTATCAAGCTTTACATAGGGGACAGGATAATCCTATTGATACGTCAGGTATGAGTCATAGTACTTGGAATAAATATTACAGAAAGACAGCTGGTAAATGGATTCATGATATAGCAAATAAAGAAAAGCGATTATTAAACTGGGAAAAACATCGTAATAAAAGATTGCAAACAGAACTGGTTGAACGACAAAGGCTTGAAGAAGAAGCTCTTATTAGGGAACAGGAAAGAGAAGCAGGCATTCAAAGAGCATTAGAGTTAAGAACTAAACGAGGATATGCCGAACAAATAGGCAGATTGGATGAGGGTAGAATAACCGCAGCAGCAGAGCAAACAGCTTCTGCTGATCCGCAAAGTTATTCTGCTCCCAAATACACAACACGAAGACGTAGTAAAGGAAGAAGAATATCTAATCCAGGTTTCTTCTTCAACGTTTAAGGAGAAAATTATGAGAAGCATAAGATGGGAACTAGAGCATGGTGTTCTACACTTCGGTGGTGGAAGTGTGCAGGTGCCCGATAACTCCGAAGCTATGATGGCTATGATGCGTGAGCAAGATGCTCGTAATGCAGAGTTACAAGCTCAGCATCATGAGCGTATGATTGCTATGCAAGAACGCCAGGCGGAGATCGAAAGGGCAAATGTTTTATCACTACAACGGGAAGAAGATGAGCTTAAACTTGAAGCTCAACGCATGGAAGATGCGGCTCAAGGTGAGGCAATGGCTCAGGCTGTTGACCAAACTCAAGACTATGATCAGATCATTACTGGCTTCTATGGTTCCTTAGCAGGAGATAGACCTGAATGAAGGAAGCAACAATAGCAGAACGGTTTAATAAACTAGAATCAAAACGTACAGCTAAGCTGGAACGATCTAGGTACTGTGCATCTCTATCTGTACCTTCTCTCTTACCGCCTAGCGGGTGGACAGAAGAGTCACAGCTACCTCAGCCATTTAGTTCTGTCACTGCACGAGGTGTAACAGCTATGGCTAGCCGTATGCTCAGTGCTTTACTACCTTTGAATGATATGCCATTCTTTAAGTTTGAAATGAATACTGGAATGGAACCTGATGAAGATATTAGAGTATACTTAGAGGCTTTAAGTTATCAAGTATATAATAAATTGTCTTCTAAAAATCTAAGAGAAACTTTGTATCAAGTATTACAACACCTTATTGTTGTTGGTGATATACTTTTAATTATGGAAGATGACTTCTCATACAGACTAATTAGATTAGATCAGTTTGTAGTTAGACGTGATGTCAACGGAGATGCTAAAGAAATTATTCATTTAGATTTCGTGGCTAATGACAACGACAGTGAATATGTAGACGCATTCTATAATGATAGTACTGAATTTAATCGTACTGGATATGAAACAATTTACTGTAGGTGTTGGCATGATGAAGATGCAGGCGTATGGAAATGTAGGAAAGAAGATTCAGATGGCAACCTTATTATGGAAGGTGAATGGAAGGTTAGTCCTTACGTCTGTCTCCGATGGTCGGGTGTAGCAGGAGAAAACTATGGTCGCTCACACTGTGAGGATTTAATTGGTGATATCAGATCCTTAGAAGCCTTTACTGAAGGTCTAATCTATGGTACTGCAGCGTCCTCATCTTTCTGGGTAGGAATAGATCCTGCAGGTATTACTGAAATAGATGATATTCATGATGCACACAAAGGAGCATTTGTTCCAGCTAGACAACAAGATGTATTTACTATATCACCGGCAGCTACAATGACACCTCAGTTACAAGCTACTCAATCTGGTGTTGAGAATATGCGTAGAGAAATTGGTCAAGCATTCTTGCTCAACTCAGCTAGTATTCCAGAGGGTGATCGGGTTACAGCTACTGCAGTTAGGGCTATTGGTCAAGAGTTAGAGAACGTACTAGGCGGAGCGTTTAGTTCTATTGCACGCAATCTAATGAAACCTCTTGTAGCTAGAGCAGTATATCTCATGTTAGACAATCAAGAGATAGATCCTCGTATGGAAGCAGAGTTTACTGAAGATGGTGAACTTACTGTAGAAATTGTGACTGGTCTTCAAGCTTTGAGTCGGGACAGTGATTTACAAAAGTTAATGCAGATGGGTGAGATGGTACGGAACCTACCTGAACCAGCAATAGCAAACTTTAGATGGGAATCCTATGGTCGTGCTCTCATTTCATCATTAGGATTTAATCCTGACAACTGGGTTAAGTCTGAAGAGCAGATTATGCAAGAGCAGCAGGCTATGCAACAAGAGCAAATGGCTATGCAACAGCAAATGCAAGCTCAAGCTGGTGTTCAAGAGATGATGCAACAGGCAGCAGCACAAGACATACAGCAAAACGGTGGAGCTGGTATTAATCAACTCATGGGTCAGATGGATCAAGGTAGCCCAATGCCTGAGGGTGCTGACGAGATTCCACCTGAGATTGCTGCAATGATGGGAGGCAGGTAATGACATATGCAGAGGTAATAAAAGATGATGTTGGAACAGGAGGTTCTGGCGGCAAAAGCGGAATAGAAGGTATATCAGGTATTGGTGGTAATCAGGACGGTGGCGGTACTGATTCTGGTGCCGGTACTGATTTTACTTATTATAACGTAACATCTGATACTACTATGGGTGGTGGTGGTTC